>PPCM01000180.1_pt1 | contig 86976 bp, 67 predicted proteins | sample 1555541 | NCBI WGS metagenome assembly PPCM01 (sample SAMN05284479, study PRJNA326546) | Marine sediment metagenome, whole genome shotgun sequencing project. | isolation source: marine sediment | place: Germany: Wadden Sea | collected 2012-09-05 | reverse complement strand
ATCGAAAAGGACGATCCCGTGGTGGTAAGCGAGGTCAGCGGCAACAGAATCATCGTGACAAGGAACCCCGCGCCATGAAATCAGCCCTTACCCTCGTCGTTATTCTACAGCTTTCGGCCGTGTTCACGGGCCTTGCCGAAATTTTCATCCCCTCGGCCGGAATACTCTCCCTGATATCCGGGGGGCTTTTCGGCTACTCCCTGTTCCTGGCCTTCACGGAGATCTCCAGGGACGCGGGGCTTATCGTCCTTTCGGCGGACGTGGTCATCGTTCCCTGCCTCGTGGTGCTGGGATTCAAGCTGCTGGGCAGATCTCCGGCCACCCTCACCAAAACCCTCGCAAGGGATGAGGGGGTCGTTTCCCAATCCCCTTCACTGGAAAAGCTCCCTGGGGAGGAGGGAACCTGCCTCACCGACCTTCGTCCCGCCGGCACGGCCCTTTTGGGGGGCAAGAGGATCGATGTGAGCAGCCGGGGTGAGTTCCTTGACAAGGGGTCGAAAATCGTCGTCCTCAAGGTTACCGGCAACAAGGTCATCGTGAAAAAAACCGGTTGAGATCCACCGACGGGTCCTTGGGGGCCGCTCGACGAACAGCGCCGCGGCCCTTCCCGGAAATATTGAAAGTCTTTAATGAGTTCAGATAGAATTTAAACGTTAAATCGCCCAAGGAGGCATTCCATGGATTTTAACCTGATTGTTCTGGTTCTTTTCGTTATCGCGCTGTTGGTCGTTTTTTACTTCGTTGGCTCGGCCCTGTCCCTGTGGATCCAGGCATTGATCTCGGGCGCCCGGGTGGGTCTTCTCGAGATCGTGTTCATGCGGTTTCGAAAGGTCCCCCCCAAGATGATCGTCGAATCCAAGATCATGGCCGTGAAGGCGGGCCTCGACATCTCGTCCAACAGCCTCGAGTCCCATTTTCTGGCGGGAGGCAACGTGTCCAGGGTGGTCCAGGCCCTCGTGGCGGCGGACAAGGCCAACATCGACCTGAAGTTCAACCGCGCGGCGGCCATCGACCTTGCCGGCAGGGATGTTCTGGAGGCGGTCCAGATGAGCGTCAACCCCAAGGTCATCGAGACCCCCCTCGTGTCTGCGGTGGCAAAGGACGGCATCCAGCTCAAGGCCATCGCCAGGGTCACCGTGAGGGCGAACATCGACCGTCTCGTGGGGGGAGCGGGCGCCGAAACCATCCTTGCGAGGGTGGGCGAGGGCATCGTTTCCACCATCGGTTCCTCGGACTCCCACAAGGCGGTCCTCGAGAACCCGGACTCCATATCGAGAACGGTTCTGAGCAAGGGACTCGATGCGGGGAGTGCATATGAGATCCTCTCCATCGACATCGCGGATGTGGATGTGGGCAAGAACATCGGCGCCGACCTGGAAACCGACAGGGCCGAGGCGGACAAGAAGATCGCCCAGGCAAAGGCCGAGGAAAGAAGGGCCATGGCCTTTGCAAGGGAGCAGGAGATGAAGGCCCTTGTGGAAGAGATGCGGGCAAAGGTCGTGGAGGCCGAGGTCAAGGTTCCCCTTGCCATTGCCTATGCCTTCAAGGAGGGCAACCTGGGGGTGATGGATTACTACAACATGAAGAACGTTGTTGCCGATACCCGCATGCGCGACAAGATCGGCGATCCTGAAGGGGAGACGGAAGCACCATGAATTTCGAAGATATCATAGGGTTGTTGATCCTCCTGGTCTATGGGGGATCGTTTTTGCGAAGGGCAAGGAAACAGAAGGACGCCCCTCCCAATGACGCATCCGAACCTCCCAAGGCGGCAAAATCCCCCTCGCTTGCAATGCGCCTCATGGGGAAGTTGTTGCCAGGATTGCTGGAAGCGGCCGCCAGGGCCAAGCGCATGACGACTGCCGCCCCCACGGAGGGGACAGCGGTCGCCCCGGACAAAGGCAAGGCCCCGGAGGAGGAAGCCGGGCGCCTTGAAAAGACTCCCGATTCACTTTGGGAACTATTTCTGGACGAAAGAGAGGAAAAGCCGGCGGGGGACGCGGCGGAAGCCCCCGTCTTTCCCGAAGAGGGACTTCCGGAGGATTTCAGCCTTGACAGCGGAATTGATTCCGGTGACGGAAGGTTTCCGGAGGTTTCGGACAGAGCGGCGCCTGCTGAAACGGCAACAAGGGATCCCCTGTACCGCGCGGAAGAGGAGTCCGACCCCACAATGAGAATGCGCAGGAAAAAACCGGGGCTTAAGGCGAGCACACTGAGGAATGCCGTCGTATGGGCGGAGCTGCTGGGGCCTCCAAGGGCCCTCAAGCCCAGGCGCCCCGTAGGCCGTTTACCGGAAAAAGGGTAATCCCGGTCTTCCCTCGCATGGGCATGATCCCGGCATTTTATTTCACGGTTAATTCCGGTTGCCCAGCTGTCCGCAGGCGGCCATCACGGACCGTCCCCTGACCGCCCGCTTTCTCACAAAGGCCCTGTTGTCGATGAGGTATCCCCTGAATCTTTCAACATCCGCTTCCGAGGGGGCCTCGAATTCCGCCTCCCGTCCCTTGTTGTATCCGATGAGGTTGATTCTCGCGGGAAGGGGATCTAAAAAAGCCACGAGTTTTTCGGCATCCTCCCTGGTGTCGTTAACCCCCTTGATCAAAACATACTCGATGAAAAAGGACCCGGCGCGTTTTGGAACGGGATATGCGAGAAGGGCATCCTTGAGTTCCTCCATGGGGTACAAGCGGTTCACGGGCATGATGCTGGAACGGATCCGGTCCGTGGGGGCATTCAGTGATACGGCGAGGTTGAGGCCGGGCATGTTCATCTCCGCCAGCCTCTTTATTCCGTCCACCTTGCCCGAGGTGGAGAGGGTCATTCTCGACAGGGGGATGTTGAACCCTCTGGGGTCCGCCAGCACCCTGATCGCCTGGATCACGTTGTCGAAATTGTCCAGGGGTTCCCCCATGCCCATGAAGACGATGTTCCGAATCTCCTTTTTGAAAACGGTCCGGGCCGTATGGACCTGCCCCGTAATCTCAAAGGCGCCGAGGTTTCGGACAAACCCGAGCCTTGCCGTTTCACAGAAGCGGCAACCCATACGGCAACCCACCTGGGATGAGATGCAGAGGGTATTGTGGGTGAACATGGGGATGATCACCGATTCGATCTCGAAACCGTCGGAAAGCCTTGTGACGAATTTGGTCAGGTTTTCCTCGGTTTCCTGTTTCACCACCCTGCCCGGGTCGACCGAAAGATCCGCTTCAAGGCTCCGGACAAGATCCGGGGCCCGCTTGAGATCCGCCACGCCCGAAAGATCGAGATTCCCCAGTTTCATTACCTCCCTGTACACGGCGGCGGCAAGAAATTTGTCCCGCCCGTATCGGGCGGTGATGATCCGCCTGACCTCCTCATATGTAAGATCCAGAATATTCAACACGCAAAGCCTCTGCACCCTCTCGGGTCATTGTATCCGTACCCTCTCGGGTCACGGTATCAATACTCTCTCGGGTCACGGTATCCGTACCCTCTCGGGTCACCGTAAATAAAACCGTCGCGGGTTCTCCCGCATCGACAAAGAATAATAATTTTTCAAAACAGGGGCCCAAGGCAGGCAAAGGCCCCGACGTCTCCGGGATTTTACTTCGTTGTCCGGATATAATTCACCAAACGGCCCACTCTTACCGGGGACCGCATCCGCTCGAAAGCTGAATACAATTAATGACCCCGCCGCCTGTTGTCAAGGTTCTCCTTATTGAGTTCCCGGTGAATATGCTTATCTTTTACCAAGACATCATTCATTACAAGGAGGCAACCGTATGAATATATCCACCAGGCAGGCAAGGCAAAGAGATATCTACCATTTCACCAATATATCCAAATGGCGCCGAAAGGGCGGAGACAGGAGGAAACAGGCCGTCGCCGCCCCGGGCACACCCGCGGAGGAGCGGCGCCACACCGGAGATCGCAGAAATGAGTGGCTTCGGCTTCTTGCCGGCGTGGTTTATCCCCGGGCACTCGATGAAGGCTATTGAATGTCCCTGTTTTTTCCCATAACCATATTGCATCCGCCCCGAGGCAATCTTAAAATATGTTAAAAACGTCGTTGAGAGTCAACGGCATTCAACAATAATTCGATCCGGCAGGCAGCGTGAACATTTCATGTTCCAACTCGTTCGATGGAATAGAGGTTTTCCCCACCCTCCCCATGATTAAAATTGTGGAATGGATGTGAGCGGGAGAGCAATCATCGGAATGCTGAACAAAGGCACTGGAAAGCCGGTTACCCTTTCGATATCACGCAGATACAATATATGCGACTGCCTGCCTCCACCCTTAACCCGTCAACATCATTTCCCCCTCGGGAAGCCACGTTTACGGTAAGGCAGCCTGTATGGCTTACCGGCCCTTGCCGATCCGCCCGATGATGTTGCATGCGCGGCCATTTCACTGTTTTGCTTTTCCCCACCGTTTTCGATATACTGGTTCAACCCTTTGATCCATACAGTTTTTCCGGACATCCGATACCTTTTTCCGGTCCGAAGGATTGTACCCGGCACCCGAACGGTAAAAAGGGTAACCGTTTTTTTGGGGGGAACTGTCCCCTTTGTTCCGGAGTTCACCTTATTCCATGCGCATCAACGGATTCGGAGATCATGAAACCTCCTTTTGAAAAAATAATCGGCGACGTCTCCGGACTGATATTCGGAAAAGAGAAGCAGATAAAACTGGCATTGACCTGTCTCTTCGCCAAGGGGCACCTGCTCATCGAGGATATGCCCGGAATCGGAAAAACCACCCTGGCCAAGGTGATCTCAAGGTGCCTGAACCTGAAATTCAGCAGGGTTCAGTATACCAGCGACATGCTCCCAGGCGACCTTCTGGGGGTCTCGGTGTTCGACAAGGAGAACGGGGCTTTTCACTTCCGCCCGGGACCGATCTTTTCACAGATTCTCCTGGCCGACGAGATCAACAGGGCCACCCCCAAAACCCAGAGCGCACTCCTGGAAGCCATGGAAGAGGGACAGGTCACGGTCGAGGGAGCCACAAGGCCCCTGGAAGCCCCCTTTTTCGTTATCGCAACCCAGAACCCCCTGGAGCAGGCAGGCACTTACCCCCTGCCGGAATCCCAGCTGGATCGATTTCTTATCAGAATCGGCATGGGATATCCGGACCGGTCGGCTGAAAGGCGGCTCCTCGAATCAGGGGGGGCTGGGGGATCCCTGGATAGGATCGAGGCAAGCCTGGACGCCGAAGAGGTACGCGGGATACAGGAACGGATCAAGGAGGTACACGCCTCGGGAGCCCTGCTGGACTATGTTCAAGATCTACTTGAGTTTACAAGGAGTTCGGCCCACTTCCATGTAGGACTTTCCCCAAGGGCCGGCATCGCCCTTCTCGGGGCGGCCAGATCCTGGGCGTATCTGCACGGCAGGGACCATCTGCTTCCCGAGGATATACAGGCGGTGATGCCCTTCGTTGCGGGCCACAGGCTCCTTTCGGCGGAAACGTTCGCTGAGTTTCCCCTGCCCCGCCTCATCTCGATTTTCGAGGAAGTTCCCGTTCCCTGAGGCGCTGTTAAACCGGCAACCAAATACGCGAACCGGAACGATCTGTCCGCTATTATGGATCATTTCGTACCTAAAACTTGCAATCCCGACTTCGACCAAGCCCGGAAGGAGTTGTTATTGTGAACTTTTGATCAATTTCCCACAGATGTGCGACTCATTCATTTCAAAGCATTGCAATTCTTCGGGAACACCTGCACAGCCTTGAGATACTGAGTAATTTTGAATCTTAAACGATTTCAATTGCAGATTTCAGGTCGTAATAAAACCGCCATACGCGGTTGCCGGGCAACATGTTTTCCGGAAAAGGCGAAACAGAGGGGATCAATTTAACGGTTTGCCCCCTCATTGGTTTTTATTCGTAATGGAGGGCTGTCCGTCATGCAGCGAACAGTCAACGGCCGGGATAAAAGAAATCCCATGAGAAACAGGAAACATGATCCGGAAGAGCGCCCCAGTCACCCGGCGGTTCCGAAAAATAAAATTTATATTCTGCCGACCCGCCACGGCATCCTGCTCCTCGGGGTGCTCCTCCTGATGCTCGTGGGCTCCATCAACTACAACAACAACCTCGGCTTTTTCTTCACATTTTTCATCGGGAGCATGGCCGTTGTCTCCACTTTTCACACCCATCGAAACCTTTCCGGCCTCATGATCCGTTCCATAAGGGCCAATCCGGTATTCAAAGGGCAACTTGCCGTTTTCAGGATCACCCTCCATGCCGGGTCGTTTTCCAGGCGGGCACTGTTGCTTTCCTTCGAGGGAGCGGCCCCCATGCCGGCGGATTTTCCCGCCGGTGCCAAGGCTTCCATCGGGATATCCCTCCCGTCCCTTACAAGGGGGATGCTTACACCGGGCCCCCTTACGATCCGGACAAGTTATCCCCTTGGGCTGTTTAGCGGGTGGACGAAGGTGAACTTACCTGCCGGCTGCCTCATATATCCCCGTCCCCTTTCCGGTCCCCCCGCCACCGGGGCCGGGGGCGCCGGCAACAAGGGAGCGCAAAGGGCCTCATCCCGGGGAAACGACGAATTCACGGAACTTTCACCTTACCGTCCCGGAGATCCCCTTTCCCATATCTCGTGGAAGGTTTTTTCAAAGGGACAGGGGCTCTTCACAAAGGTGTTCGCCGGGGAGAGGGGCACTTCACCCATTTTCGACATGGATCTTCTGGGGGGAATGGAAACCGAGGAGAAACTCTCCCGACTCACCCACATGGTATTGACGGCCCAAAAAAGGAACCTGGAATACGGCATAAGGCTTTCCGGCCGGCTGATCGGCCCTGGAAAGGGGCGGGCCCATGATCTTGAATGCCTCGGTAAACTCTCCATGTTCGGAAACCCCGGACAATCCACCGGCTCGGGTTCGAAAAAGGGATCGGTATCCTCCGGGGCGGAGGTAAAATGAACAGACCGGCAAACGACATCCCCCTGATCATCGGCACCCTTTTTCTGGGAACGATTCCCCATTTCGGCCGCCTGCCGGCGTGGAGCGTATGCTGGTGCATCGGGTTCCTTTCCCTCGCCCTCATGGGAATCAAGAGGGGATGGAAAAGACCCGGTCGCCTGATCCGGGGGCTGACGGCTTTGGCGGGTTTCACGGGGGTTCTCGTAAGCTTCGGGTTTCCCTTTGCAAGGGAGGCGGGGGTCTGCCTCCTCTCGGTCGCCGCCGGCCTCAAGCCCATGGAAATCCGATCCCAGAGGGACAAGATGGTGGCCCTTTTCCTCTCCTACTTTCTTGTGTTCACCACCCTCCTCTTTTCCACGAGCCTGCCCTCGACCCTTCACATGTTCGTGAGCGTGCTCCTGATCACGGGGGTGGTGATTGCCGTCAACAGGCCCAGGGCAAGGCCGGAATCATTCCTGGGCCTCTCCCTGACCCTGATGCTCCAGGCACTTCCCCTTGCGGTAGCGCTCTTCTTCCTGTTTCCCAGGATCCAGGGGAGCCTCTGGGGGATCAAGGCGCCCGGCACGGGGATAAGCGGCATCTCCGACACCCTTGGATTCGGCTCCATCACCTCCCTGGCAAAAGACCGGCGCGTGGCCTTCCGGGCGGCGTTCACGGGGGAGGTTCCGGAACCGGAATTTCTTTACTTTAGAGCCCTTGTATTCCAGGATCTGGGTCCATCGGGCTGGACAAGGGGAGATTGGGCCCCTTCCCTCTTCTCCCTCCCGAAGGCCCCGGCAAGGACGCGCTACGAGATCATACTGGAACCCCACGGAAAAAAATGGCTGCCCGCGCTGGACCTGCCCGTTTCCACGCCCCCAAACGCCCGCATGAAAGGAAACTACACCCTTATTGCAAACAGCGCCGTAAAAAAAACAATGCGTTACAGCCTTGTTTCCGCCCTTGACGCCCGCATCGCCACCTCCCCCCCCGATCCCGGGTACCTGAGCCTTCCCGAAGGCGGCAACCCGGAGGCAAGGGCCCTGGCAAAAGCGTGGCGCCGTGCCCACGGCACACCGGAAGGAATCGTTGCGGCGGCACTGGATTTTTTCAAAACCGGGGAATTTTTCTACACCCTGAATCCGCCGCCCATGGACCAAAACTCCGTGGACCAGTTTATTTTCGAAAAAAAAAGGGGGTACTGCGGACATTATGCCGCTTCATTTGCCTTTCTCATGCGCGCATCGGGTATACCGACCCGAATCCTCGGCGGTTATCTCGGCGGCGAACTCAACCCCTTTGGCAACTACCTGATCGTAAGACAGTCCGAAGCCCATGCCTGGGTGGAAGTGTGGCTTGAAAAAAAGGGGTGGACCAGAATCGATCCAACCTCCGTCGTGGCCCCCCTGAGGGTGGCGGGGGGCCTTGAAGCGGCCTTGCCTCCGGCGGACAGGAGCGCGGTTTTCCTTTTTTCCGGGGAGGGAAGGGTCGGCCGCCTCATGAAACGCGTCACCCTTGGTTGGGATGCCCTGAACCTCGGGTGGAATCGCTGGGTGATCGGATACTCCTTCACGAAGCAGAACGCGCTTCTTTCGAAACTCGGACTCGAGGCGGTTTCAAGGGCGGGCCGGGTAAAGCACCTCCTATTCTTAACGGCACTCCTTCTGCCCCTTGCCCTGTTGATTCCCCTTTTTACCAACTACCGGAAAAAGGGAGAGAAAGATCCCGCCGCCGAACTCCACGACCTGTTCTGCCGAAAACTGGCCCGGATCGATCTTCCGCGAAAACCCTGTCTGGGCCCGGACGATTTTGCGGCGAAGATAGCGGTAAAAAGACCGGACCTGGCGGTTCGGACGCGAGAGATCACGGAGCTTTATATCCGCATGCGATACACCGGTAAAGGTGTCCGCCAAGGGGAGCTGAAGAAACTCAGGACCCTTGTGAGGGAATTCAATCCCGGGCGAAACATCTCGGGTAAATGAAGTAAACCTCCGCGGCCCGGCGATTTTTTTTCCCACCGGGGACGACATTCTTGTCATTTAACGATTTTTCCGATATTTTAAATAAGAGAGCCGGATATCCATGCCGGACTCTTTGATCCTTAACCTCCTCTTGTTCCCATTTTAAAACAGAAAAAGCGATGCCCTCGAAAAAAGCCGAGGCGGACCGTGAAAAGCCACACCGAAAACCATAACCGTTTCATATGGTGGGGGTATACCGGTTTTTCGGGCGCTGATTCCAATTGATCGGTTTCAAGCCCCGATCCCACGTATATTCAGACGGCACCATCGCCTTTTTACGTTCATGCTTCCACACCGGTTCATGATCCAACGCCGTCATAATTCGGAGCCACCATATTTGACCTTCAAAACCAGGTGAAGATACCGTCATGACCGCCAACATCAGAGGATTTTATCCAACCGCCCCGGGCGCCCGGATCACCAGCGCGATGTTCTGCATGATCGTGATGCTCCTCTGCTTACCGTTCAAGGCTTCCCTTGCCGGCGACAGAGGCAATGCCCATGTACTGATCATCAGCTCCTATCACGATAGTTTACCGTGGACCCGGGAACTCATGAAGGGGTTCCGTTCAACTTTCCGCGATGCCCCCCTGAACGTTGAACTTCACGTGGAGCATATGGACACCCTCCGCCACCCGGAGCCTGCTTTTCTCGATACCCTTGCCGCTTTTTACAAGGACAAGTACGAACACTTGAAACCCTCGGTGATCATCACAACGGGCGACGCAGCCCTTGACTTTCTTCTTGCCAGGAGAGAAACGCTCTTTCCCGCTATTCCGGTGGTTTTCTGCTCCGCAACCCGAACGGGACGACGGCAAGGTCTGGGAGAAATGGGGATCACGGGCGTCTTGTCCCCCTTGAACATCGAAAGCACCGTCGAACTTGCCCTGAAACTCCACCCCCATATACGGCATATCGCGGTGATTCACGACAAGGGTCTCCCCGGCGAAGAGGCTACCTTCCGCCTGGCAAGGATCTCTCCCCTGTTCCAGGACAGGGCCCGGCTCACTCATCTTACACCCAACGGTCTCGATCACCTGACCGATCGCCTTCGAAAGTTTCCCCGGGAGACCCTCCTTCTGTTCCTTTCATTTTCCCGGGAGTCCCCGGAAACGGATCGAGGTGCCGGCCGTCAAATCTTAAAGGCGCTCACCCGGGATTTCAATTTTCCCGTTTACGTCGTCAGGAAGGGCGATGTGGGGTACGGAGCGGTTGGGGGACTTGTGGCCGACGGTGAAACAAGCGCGGGCCTTGCGGCCGAAACGACACTCAGGATCCTGGCTGGAGAGAACGCGGGAGGCATTCCCGCAGCGGAACCGCCGCCCCTTGCCCTGTTCGATCCGGTCCCCTTAAAGCGATTCGGCCTTTCAAGTTCCCCCTTGCCGGAGGGCAGCCCCCTGGTAAAGCGGCCGCCGTTTTACAGCGGGTTTGGGAAGTTCCTGCCGCTCACGGGTGCTTTCCTTGGCTGCTTGATAATCCTCCTCGGCCTTTTGGCCCGGGACATCGGAAGGAGAAAAAAAACGGAACAGGCGCTCCAGGAAGCCCAAAGGCAACGGGAAGAGGCCGAATCGACCCGGGCCCGGGAACTGACCCGGATCAACCGAAGGCTGGAAAGGGAGATCAGCCGCGGGAAGCGGGTCAAAAATGAGCTTCACGAGAGCGAGGCGCTCTTCAACTCATTTATGAAACACATTCCCGGTCGCGCCTTTATCAAGGACCATCAGGGACGATACATATACCTTTCGGAGTCCTACGGAAAGATGCTCAAGGCGGATCCGGCAAGCCTCGTGGGAATGACCGACAAGGAGATCTGGCCCAGGCACCTTGCCGGCATACTCCGGGAAAACGATCTGGCGGCAATGGAAAGCAACGGGGCCGTGAGCACCGTGGAAAAGATCCCCTCGGGCGGCGGGGTGCAGCACCACCTGATCACCCGGTTTCCGTTGATCCGGGAGGGTAATTCCAAAAAACTGGCCGCCGTGGCCGTGGACATATCGGAGAGGATCAAAACCGAGGCGGAACGGAAAAAACTTGCGTCCCGCCTGATCCAGGCACAGAAGATCGAGTCCATCGGTACCTTGGCCGGCGGTATCGCCCATGATTTCAACAACCTTCTCATGGGAATCCAGGGTAACGTCGCCATCGTTGAGATGAGGACAAAAAAAGCGCACCCGAACCTCGAAAAAATTGCGGTGATAAAGGAACTCATCGCCAGCGGCGCGGAACTCACCCAGCAGCTGCTGGGGTTTGCAAGGGGGGGAAAATACGATGTCAAACCCGTTGCCGTAAACGATCTGTTCAAAAAATGCATCAAGATGTTCGGCCGTACAAGAAAGGGGCTCTCATTGCACGGAGACCTTGAGAAGGAGCCGTGGACGGTGGAGGTGGACGCCGGCCAGATGGAACAGGTCCTGCTCAATGTGCTCATCAACGCCTCCAACGCCATGCCCTCCGGCGGAAAGATCCACTATACCACCCGGAACACCACCCTGGACGAGAAGTTCATCCGGCCCCATAAGCTGAATCCCGGAAAGTATGTCAAGATATCCATCCGAGATACGGGTATCGGCATGGACGAGAAAACAAAGGTCAGGATCTTCGACCCCTTTTTCACCACCAGCGAGATGGGCCGGGGCACGGGCCTGGGGCTTGCCTCGGCGTACGGCATCGTTAAAAGCCACAACGGCTTTATCACGGTGTACAGCGAAAAGGGAAAGGGCGCCACCTTCAATATCTATCTCCCCGCCTCACGCAAGAGGCCCACGACCGCGAAGGCACCGCCCGAGAAGCTCGTCAAGGGCTCGGGGGCCGTCATGCTGGTGGACGATGAAGCATACATAAGGGAGATCGCGGACCATATCCTCTCCCGGATCGGCTACCGGGTCATCACGGCCGACAGCGGCAAGAGGGCGATCGAACTTTACAAGGAGAAAAAAGAGGAGATCGATCTCGTCATACTGGACATGATCATGCCCAACATGGGGGGAGGGAAAACCTTTGAGCGGCTCAAGGAGATCGATCCGGATTGCAGGATTCTCATCGCCAGCGGCTACAGTATCGACAAGGACACCGAGAACCTCCTGAAAGAGAACCGGGATGCCTACATCCGGAAACCCTTCAGCATCAACAAGCTTGCCGGCAAAATCAGTTCGATCCTGGAAACACCGGGATAAAACCCGGCTCACGGGGGAGGCGGCGTGGTCCGGGAACAGGGCCTTCGTCCCTTCGCCCCCACGGGAAAAACCTGAAAAAAAACCTCCGGTAAAATTTCCCGAAGGCTCTTCCTTAATTCAAAAACCCGGCCGGGAAGCACGAGAAACCAATGGAAAGTTCCCGTCCCCCCCGGCTTAAATACGACCGGTCCGGATCAGCGCCCGGGAACGATAATCCGGGACTCATCCCTCTGCTGCTCTTGCTGCTGCTGTTGCTGCATTTTCATGGCCTCTTCCATCATCTTCTTCATGGTCTCTTCCATGGCGGCCGGGAACTTCTCGATGGCCTCCTCGAGGGTCTCCGCCTCGAGGGCAGCCTGGATGGGCACGGGGCCCTGGGGAGTCATGATATGGGCGTTCCCAACGAACTTACACCCTCTTTCGGTATCGTCCGAACCGTCCGGTTTCACGGGAACCAGCCGCCGGATCGAAGCCGTCCTGAAGTCGTTGAACACCTCCTCCCGGTAGAGGTTCTCCTTGTTGACATTGAAATCTATTTTGGGCATGCCGTCCATCATGGTATTTTCTCCTTTACTTTTTTACATGGAAACGTCCGCTGTCGCCGGTGCACCGGGGAACGGGCTACGATTAAACCCCGTGGAATATATAAACCCCAACGGAACCCGACACGCACGTACCGGTTCGATTACCGAACCGGCAGAAGGACGCTAACAGAATTTGGAAATTATATCCATTGTTAAATCCCCTCGCCATATGCCCTCCGGGCTAAAGGGAGTCTGAAGAACGGTGCGCCGGCCCGGTACCCAACCGGTGCCGGGAAACAACCCGGCAACAAGCACTCGATTGCATTTCATAGAGATAAGGGGGCCGGAGACTCGCCCCCATCCCGGATTCCGGCGGTTCAGCTCAACCCCAGGTTCCGCCGCATCACCTCGCGCCGTGCCCTGTAAAGGGCCCGGTCCTCTTCCACAAGGTAATAAAAACACCTGTTGTCGTCGTCAAAACATTGATAAACACCGGTGTAAGTCCCCTGATCCCGTGCGTCGCAAACCCTGTGCACATCGCCGCCGTATTCCGCGCACACATCCTTCCAGTTCTCCTCTTTAGCCGACTCAACGGAATCTATCCGCTTTTCCTCTTCATGGTACTCAACCCTGATCGCTTTCATATTTCCTCCTTGACGGTACGAAAAACGCGGTTTGAAAACAGCCTCGGTCAAATATGCCGGCGGCATCCTGAAAGAAAAATTCACCCGAAAAAATCCAATGGAGCGGTCGAACGACATAAACCCGTCCAACCAGTCCATATTACACCGAATCCCCCTCCTTCGTCAACGGTCTCAAACCCATACTTTCTACCATCGCACCGGCACCCTCACCTTTTTATCCGCCTTGTTCCTGAAAACAAGATAGGCATTCTCCCTTCCGAAAAGGTAGAGGTCCCGGGTGACCGCAACATCCTCCCTGCAGTAATCGATGATCTCCCGGATCTTTCCCTCCTTCCACCATTGAAGGGCCATGAGGCCGTCGGCGGTCTTGCCGGCCCCCAAGGTCTCCTTTGCAAGGCGATCCAGGGAGAGACGGTAACCCAGGCGCCCGTGAACCTCCTCGAGCATGTCCAGGGTGGGGAGCGCCCTGAAGTTGAAGCGGGTGTAACCGCTCAGCACCTTGTAATCGAACCTGTTGATGTTGAAGCCCACCACGAGGTCCATTTTTTTCAGAAGGGTGATCAGGGCGTCGATCCCGTCGTCCCTGAACACATGAAACCTGTCGTCTCCGCTGTCGTACACCACCACGCAGCTGATCCCCATCCGCTCGGCCCTGTTCCATCCCCCCACCTCCTGGGCGCTGAGCTGGGTTTCAAGATCGAGCACGGCGAACCGCCCGGGCCGCTTGGCGGCGGACTCCGATCCCTCCTCCCTTGGGGGCGGATAAACGGAACGGGCCCCCTGTTCCGCCGGGCTTTCCCCGGCGCTTTTCATGAGGCGGAGAAGTGCCGTTGCCGCTCCCTTGTCGATGGGGCGGTTCCCCGAGCCGCATTTGGGGGAATGGACGCAGGCAGGACAACCGTTCTCGCAATCGCAACCGGTAACGACCCCAAGGGTCCTCTCCAGCATCTCCTCCCCACGCTCGAACGCCTGGGCGGAAAGCCCCGCCCCCCCCGGCAACCCGTCGTACACGAAAACGGCCCCCTTTTTCACCTGCTCGTGGAGGGGGGTGGAGATCCCCCCCAGGTCGTTCCGGTCGGTGAGCACCAGCAGGGGAAGAATACCGATGATTCCGTGCTCCATCGCGTGGATGCCCCCCATGAAATGCTGTTCCGATGCCTCCAGGGTTTCCCTGATGCGTTCCGGAATCTCGATCCACAACCCCTCGGTCTCGAACACAAGGGGCGGAAAGGAGAGGGGCACGATGCCGATCCGTTTCTGCCCCCTGACAAGGCGCTTCTCATATCCCTTGATCTCCTCGGTGACCTTGAGCCTTCCCAGGCAGATCCTCACGGACCAGATCGTTTTTTCCCTTGTCAGCTCGAGAATCTCGGTTGATTTCGCGGTCCGTACCCGGGTGAAATAGTTAACCCTTGCCTCGTCCGCGTAAACGGACGCGTTCTCCATGTTGAACTCTCGAATCACCCAGGAGCGCCCCCTGTGGAGGTAGACGGCCCCCGGGTAGGTTTCGTGAAACGCCCTGATCCAGTCGATCTGACCGATGCTCTCCCCCTTGGACGTAAATATCTGGACGGTCCGGCCCGTGCCCCTCAGGCTCACCTCCCGCTGGGGATACTTCCTCGGGGCCACCAGCTCCTCCCCGTCGTGGGTGCGCAGGAGAGTGCCCTTCTCCTCGAGGCGGCGCACCCCCATTGCCGCCTCGGGCTCCTCCAGGAGCGAATCCTTCGGCCCCATGGTCAGCTCGGCGGCCGCGCAGACAAGATGCTTGCCCATGACGGTTTCGTTATGGGGGTTGATGATGGCGGCCTCGGGGGCCATCTTGAAGAACATCTCCGGATTGTTCATGAAGTACTGGTCCAGGGCATCCACGTGCCCGATGAGAATCACGGCGGACTCCCGGTTCTTGCGCCCCACCCTGCCCGCCCGCTGCCAGGTGGCCATGATGCTCCCGGGATACCCGATGAGGATGCACAGGTCCAGCTCGCCGATATCGATTCCCAGCTCCAGGGCACTGGTGGAGATCACCGACAACAGTTCCCCGCTCGACAGCCTGGCCTCAATCTCCCTTCTCTCCTCGGGAAGAAATCCCGCCCTGTACGCGCTGATCCGCTCCTTGTAGGAACCGGCCCTTGTTGCCGCCCACACGGCGATGAGCTCGGTCATCTTCCTGGATTGGGTGTAGATGATGCTGCGCAGCTCCCGTGAAAGGGCCGCGTGGAGGAGGAGGATCGCCGTTTGGGAAGCCCCTTCCAGTCCGTTGAGAAAGATGAAATGTTTTTTCGAGGAGGGCGCCCCGCTTCCCGCGACGGTGGTCACCGGAAGAAAGGTCAGGGAACGGGCAAGGTCGCCGGGATTGCCGATGGTGGCCGAACAGAAGATAAAAACGGGGTTGGAACCGTAATGGCGGCAGATCCGGATCAGGCGCCTTAGAACCCAGGCCATGTGGGACCCCAGAACCCCACGGTAGGAATGCACCTCGTCCACCACCACGTAGGAGAGGTTCTGGAAAAACCGCTTCCAGGAAGCATGGTAGGGCAGCATGGAGAGGTGGACCATGTCGGGGTTTGATAAGAGGATACTCGGAGGATTCCCCCTGATCTTGCTCCTGAACCAGGGTGTGGTGTCCCCGTCGAAGATGGCCGCCGTGGGCTTGGGCTCCCCTTGGTAGAGTTCGAAAATACCCTTCAGGGTTTTGAGCTGATCCTGGGCAAGTGCCTTTAGGGGAAAGAGATACAGTGCCCTTGATTCGCTGTTTTCGGAAAAGGTCTCCAGCACGGGAAGGTTGTAGGTCAGGGTCTTTCCGCTTGCGGTGGGGGTTGCGCACACGGTGTTTTTCCCCTCCCTGATATGATCCACGGCCTCGGCCTGGTGGGCATAGAGCCTGTCGATGCCCATTGCCGAAAGCATGTCCGCGATCTTCCCGGGCCACGGTTTTCGGGGCTCGCCGTACGCGCCCGTTTTTTCGTCGATCACCTTGTGGAACACGATCTCGTGGGAAAGGCGGTCGTAATTTTTCAGGGCCTTCACATATTCGTCGGTACTCGTAAACGCTTCCATTGAAATCCATCCCCCATGGTCCCCCGTCCAGGGGAGCCGGTCATTGGAAAATGCCGGGCCGCGCCGCGCGCTCGGCGCCTTACCTTACCCACTCACGGCGGAGGCCGTCAAGGGCTCACCCCGGCCTGCGCGGGGCAAGCGCAAGTAACTCCGGCATACTCGCCGACCGGCATTCAAACCGCTCAAAAAAATGACCGTTATTACATAACGCCTTGAATTCATAAAACTGAAAATCCATATGCGATTGCCCTGTCCGCCCGCTTTAAAGCCCCGATCCGCCGGTGGTTCATTTCTTTCGTTCCTCCCCGCTTTCCGGGGTAATCCCTAAAAAAGATTGATTTAATCACAATTCCGATTATGATTTATCTGAAAGTCGCATGGGGCAACGGCCGTTTGTCCGCTCCGCAGCGGGGGCCTTGCCCGCCGGCCTTTTTGCCCCAAACCGACAACCAACCGTTTCCACGCAGCGAACCCACCGGCACAAAGGAGACGACCATGAAGATTCTCATCACAGGCGGAACCGGTTTTATCGGAAGACATTTGGCGGCCCTCCTTGCTTCAAAAGAACACAAGGTCCTGTCCGTAAACAGTCCCTCATGGCGGGGACCGGAAAGAAGCGGCAATATCGTCCATATGCGCGCGGACACCACCCGTACCGGCCCGTGGCAAAAAGAGGTGGAAAAAGCCGATGCCGTCATCAATCTCGCGGGAAAAACCATCTTCGCAAGATGGACAAAAAAATATAAACGGAAGATCCGGGACAGCCGGATTCTCACCACCCGCAATATCGTCGAGGCCATGGAGGCGGGCAGGCAAAAGGTCTTCTTGTCCGCATCGGCGGCCGGATTTTACGGTTGCCGGGGGGAGGAGAGCCTCACTGAAAGCGCTTCCGCCGGAGATGATTTCCTGGCAAGGGTTGCGGTGGAATGGGAGGACGCGGCGTCCCGCGCCCCCTCTTCCGTCAGGGTCGTGAACACCCGGTTCGGTGTTGTTCTGGGAAAGGGCGGCGGCGCCGCCGGGCAGATGATCCCGGCCTTTTCCATGTATGCGGGCGGGCCCCTTGGAAACGGCCGGCAGTGGTTTCCCTGGATTCATCTTTCGGACCTTACCCACGCCCTGGCTTTCCTCCTGGAGCAACCCGGCATCCACGGCCCGGTCAACATGGTTTCCCCCAATGCCGTGAGAAACAAGACCCTCACAGACGCCCTTGCGGGGGTGCTGAACAGGCCCGCTGCCCTCGCGGTCCCCGCCTTTGTCCTGAAAACCCTCATGGGCGAACTCGGCGAGACCCTGCTCTGCAGCCAGCGGGTGATTCCCGATATTCTTATTGCCCGCGGCTACCCTTTTCTTTACCCTGAAATCGAGGACGCCTTCCGGGAGATCACCGGAAAGAATCCGTGAAACCGGAACAGCTACCGCCGGCGGGATTCGCCGGGAAACGACAAGCGCCGGAAGCATCGCATATAAGCAAACGTGAAGCCCCCGCTTTCTCCAAGGAGGTATACATGCTTCAAATAAAAGACATCATGACCCAAAACGTTTTTGCCGTGCCCGAAGACCAGACCCTGAACCTCGCCAAGGGATTGATGGAACTGGAGGAGATTCGCCACGTACCGGTGGTCGACGCAAACAATCGATTCGTGGGGCTAATCACCCGCGGCGATCTTTTCAACCGCATGATCACCTACATTAAGAACCACTGCGAACTGGCCCGAAAAGAGGAGATCCACCTGAGGATCCCCATCAAGAGCGTCATGAAACGGGATGTGGTCACGGTCGATCCCCAGGACACCGTTGTCTCGGCCATTCCGATTCTGCTGGATCACAGGTTCGGATGCCTCCCGGTGGTTTCCGACGGGCTGCTGGTGGGCATCGTTACCTACGTGGATTTTCTCAAGATGGCCCACGAGATCTTAAAGAGCAGCGCCGTGGACTTTTCCGTCACGGACGAAGGACTTTCGGCCAGGTGCTTTCCGGAGAAGACCTGATACCGGTGTGTGTTCGGCATCAAGTCCCCCGAAAGGATTTTTTTGTTACGCACAGCTTTCATTCAGCCGGTGCACCTTTAGGTTCAGCAGGCGTAACGCGGGATTTCCAATCGGTTTCGTGCCCCCATGGTGTGGATTTTTTAATTCCGTAACCCTGACCTGAAACACAACGCAAGGAAGCGGGGCAATGCCCCGCTTCTTTTATTTTACCGGTTACGCCTTGGGCCCGGTCCCGCATGGAACGGATAATCCGTGTACCGCCGGGGAATTATTTTTCAACTTGAATCAAGATAATGCCGCTTGCGGGCCGCTTGACGAGGAAAGAGACTTTCCTTCCCTTTTTCACCTCCTCGTAAAAGCGTTTTACGTCTTCCACGGCGGCAACCTTGTTCCGGTTAACCTCGAGGATAATATCCCCCTTCCTGAAACCCGCCTGCGCCCCTCGACTTTCCGGGACCACGTGGGACACGATGATCCCCTCCTTGGAATCGAGATTCAAACGGGCCGCCAGTTCCGGGGTGACGGGGGTAACGGTGACCCCCAGCTCGTCGGTTTCGAGTTCCCGGGCGGAGCCGGTCGCCGGCGCATCGGGCCTTTTACCCACCGTAACCTTGAACACCTTTTCCTTGCCGCCTCTCATGACCTTGACCGCAACCTCGTCCCCCACCTCGATCAGGGCCACCCGCGCCGTGAGATCCCTCGCATCCTTCACCTTTTCACCCTGGATGGAGAGGATCACGTCCCCTCCGCGGATGCCCGCGCTGTCGGCCGGATCCCCCTTGACCACATCCACCACGAACACCCCTTCACCGCCTTCAATGCCGTAGTATTCGGCCATTCCCTCCTTCAGATCCTGGATGGTGACCCCCAGCCAGCCCCGGGTCACCTCTCCCCTGTTCTTGAGCTGATCGATGATCCCGGAGGCAAGGTCCACCGGAATGGCAAACCCGATCCCCTGGCCGCCGGCCACGATCATGGTGTTGATGCCGATCACCTCGCCTTCGAGGTTGATGAGGGGGCCGCCGCTGTTGCCGGGGTTGATGGATGCGTCCGTCTGGAGAAAATCATCGTAGGGCCCTGAACCGATGACCCTGCCCTTGGCGCTGATGATGCCGGCCGTCACCGTGTGGGCAAGGCCGAAGGGGCTCCCGATGGCAACCACCCACTCTCCCACCTCCATGGCCTTGGAGCTTCCCAGTTTCAGCGCGGGAAAGTCCTTTCCGGACTTTGTCTTGATCACGGCAATGTCGGTCTGGGGATCACGGCCGATGATCTCCGCCTCGTACTCCTTGCCGTTTGAAAGGGCCACGGTGATCTCGTCCGCATTCTCGATCACATGGTTGTTGGTGACGATGTACCCCTTGCTGTCGATGAAAAAACCCGACCCCAGACTCCGCTGCTTGTAATTTCTCTCCCTTTCATTCCCGTAGAACCTTTTGAAGAACTCATTGAAGAGTTCGTCGTTCCCTCCCCTGCCCCTGGGGTTCATGGGAAACTGGCGGAAAACCCTTCCTCCCCCCTTGATGATCTTCACGGTCCTGATATTGACCACCGAAGGCCCCACATCCTCGGAAAGACGGCTGAAATTCGCCGGTACCATTACCGCAGCATCCCTTGAAGCGAGAACCTGTCCCGGCGCGCCGCCGAATACCAGGAGGGCCGTGATCAGAACAGCAATCCTTCTCGGGTTCATCTTACCTTTTTTCATTTTATGATCTCCTTTAACCTGTGTTGATTCGGTTGTTTTTTTCCAACGCTTTGGATGCAAGGTAAACCATGAAGTTAACGCTCGGATGTCCTGAATATGATCAAAATATCATTTTCGGATAAAAAAAACACGGGTTGACGTGTAAACGATCGCTCCAAAGCGATTTCAAATGCGATTCATCCGGTAACCCGTTTTGTACAAAACGGGCTCCATTCTCCATCAAGACGGCGGTTGGGCGAAGTTCCAAGCTTTCCCATGTACCTGCCGGCAACGTGAAAATTTGGTACATGCATTTTCACGGCGCCAAAGTCACCATGGAGTATGCTGTTTTGAGAACCGCCTGCATTCATGGGCATAAAGAGCGGGCTGCTTATCCGAGGGATCGGAAATCCATTATAAAGATTCATCATCCCGGGGGGGATCGGGCAAGGGTGCCGCCGGGATCTTTTCGGGAAGTTCAACGGTAAAGGTGCTGCCGATCCCCGGGGTGCTCGCCACCTCAATGTTCCCACCGTGCGCCCTTGCCACCGTTCGGGCAAGGCAGAGTCCCAGGCCCGTTCCGGTCGAGGACCTGCTTCGGTCGCACCGGTAAAACCGTTCGAAAACATGGGGTAGATCCCCTTGATCGATACCCGTGCCGCTGTCCTCGAAGATCACCCGAACGACCCCGTCCACGGGCCCGTCAACCGTCACCGCGACCCTTCCCCCTTCCCCGGTATACTTTATGGCGTTGTCCAGAAGGTTCGCGATCATGCGCTGGAGCATCCGCAGATCCCCCTCCACGATCCTCCCCGGCGGTGCTTCACACCCGAGCGCCACGGATTTTTCTTCCGCAAGGGAGAGGAAAAGATCACAGGCGCCGTTCACCAGCTCCCCCACGTCCAGGGTGGTAAGTTCGAGCTTTCCCTCACCGGCCTCGGTCCTGGAGATCACGAGCATGGTGTTGATCATGTCCAGGAGGCGATCGCACTCCTCGATGGTGGAACCGGCCATGGCCTCGTACTCCCCAACGCTTTCTCCCGTTGTAAGGGTTACCTCCGCGATCCCCCGGATCCTGGTAACGGGGCTCTTGAGATCATGGGCGATGTTGTCGCTCATCTCCCGGATCCCCTTTACCAGAAGATCGATCCTGTCCAGCATCCGGTTGAACGTAGTGGCCAGAAGATCGATCTCGTCACCGCTCCCCTTGACCGGAACCCGCCGGCGCAGATCTCCGTCGGATATTTTCCGGGCCGTTTTCGTCACTTCCGAAACACCGGAGAGGGCCCTTTTCACCATGAACCAGCCGATCAAGGTCGCAAGTCCCGTCAAAAGCCCCATGGTCACCACAAACACCCTGGTAAACACCTCCATGAGGCCCCCGTGCATCTCCCGGGACTGGCCCAGCTGCACGATGATTCCGCGGCCGATGAAATCGTAGAGGATTCTGACCCGATCCGCCCTTCCGGGGATTTCAATGGTCTCGAACACCCTTTCCCCTTCCCGGACCAGCCGTTCCAGCCCCCCCTTGTTTACACCGATATTCTGCCAGTAGGACATGTTCGAGGAAAAGAAAACATCGCCCGTGGAGTAGAGCAGGCGGAAGAAGATCAGTTTTTCGCCGGCTGCCTGGGCTTCCAGTATGGACGCCCGTTCCACCCCCGCTCTTCCCTTCACGGCCATGAGGGTGGTCAATTGGCTCATCCGGCCCGCAAGTTCCCGGTCCGTGCGCTCCCTTGCAAGGGAGATGATCAGCATGTAGAAGAGGAAAAAGGCCACGCAGGAAAACAGGAAAAACGTCCCCATGTACCAGAAGGTGAGACGGAGGGAGAGACTCTTTCTCGGATCAGTCGGTCTCCTTGAGAACATATCCCACCCCGCGAACCGTTTGAATCCGTTTAATGTCAAAGCCCTTGTCCAGCTTGTCCCTGAGCTTGTAAATCCGCGATTCCACCACGTTGGAATGGGGATCAAAATGGTAATCCCAAACCCGCTCCATGATCATGGTTTTGGAAACCACCCTGCCCGCGTTACGCATGAGGTACTCGAGCAGGGAAAACTCGAGGGGCTGGAGGGATATTTTCCGACCCCGGCGGAAAACCTCACGGGTAATGAGGTTCATGGAAATGTCGGCGGCCGTGAGGGTGGTGGGCTCCTTTGCGCCGCTGCTCCTCCTTATCAGGGCCTGCACCCTTGCCAGGAGCTCGGAAAAGGCAAAGGGCTTGGTCATGTAGTCGTCGCTTCCGAGCCTCAGCCCCTTGACCCGATCCTCCACGGCCCCCTTCACGCTGAGGATGATGACGGGCACATCGATCTTCTCCCTGCGGATCCTGCTCACAAGGGAGAAACCGTCCCGCCCGGGGAGCATGATATCGACGACCGCGGCGTCATAGGGTTCGGTCAGGGCCATGTGAAGCCCCTCCTCCCCGTTTACCGTATGGTCCACGGCAAATCCCTCGGCCGTGAATCCCTTCCTGATGAAAGATGCGATCTTCATATCGTCTTCAACGAGCAGTATCCGCATATGCGTTCCTTTCGTAAACGGCGAATGGGGCACCACGCGCCAACAGGGACCGGCGAACCGGATCAGCAGGAGCCCCTCAAGGATTCGTCATGTGCCGGCGTTACCGGTTCCCCCCCAGGCCCAATCACCGGGGGGCTTCGCCCCGGTAGATCCCCCTGAAAGCCGGTATGAACGGCCGGCAGCCATGCCGGATACCTGCCGCTCTTCGCCTCCGGCATGCAAATATCCCGGTGGCCCACAAAAAAAACCGGCATTACTTGCGCGGAAGCGATGCATACTTATAGTTCAATAAAGCACACAACGCAATTTCCAGCCAATCAGGTTCAGCACAATTATACAATCTTTCATGAACGTACTCCAGAGCATGACGACAACATTGTATGGGTGAACGGCGTTCACCTCCCTTTCCGGTATTACTTAATACAGCACCCAAGGTACCAAGAGGGAAGGAGTGAAATCCGGTCACCGTATCCGAGCAAACGACCTCTATCCGATTGAACGAACGAAACTCCCTATTGCCGGAATTGGCGATCTATCGATCCCGTGTTGTGTCGCGCATGGGTGTTCGGGCGCCGCTTAAAGACGCCTGGAGTCCCTGCGCGAAACCATTTTTTTAACGAAAGAAGGTCGGATCGCGCTTCACAACATCGGGATTATCGTCCCTCAATCAAGGGTTAAGCGGTGGCGTCCCCCCAATGCCGGGTCGAAACGCACCGATCCGCGGGGAGCCCCCGGGGCAGCCCATCCAAAAAAGGAGAAGAAACATGATAAAATTCGTCAAGCGCATAACCGTTGCACTGGCAGTCGTATTATTCGCGGCAGGTTCCGCATCGGCAACGAAATTTGATTTTGGAGGAGACTGGCTTCTTGCCGGGGGAACCTTCTCATTCCTCGGAAACACGGTTTCACAAACCACATTCATACCCGCCGGAGACCCCATCTTCTCCGACGCGGGCATTGAGTACGTGACCATCGGGCCCCTGTTCGGGACGGAGATCGCCGGAGCATTCGTTTTTTCGCCGACCTCATACATGGACGGATTCAAGCTGTTCGACGATACCGGCGTCCTGCTGTTCGATGCGGACCTTGAAGTGTCGTCGGTCATCGAGTTCGGCACCTCGGGACTTATCAATCCCTTTTTCACGATGAATCTTACCGGAATCTCGGCGGGAATCGGTTATGTCCCCGGCTCCTCGCCCATCGTGGATGCATTTCTCCTATCCCCCGGGGGTGCCATGACCATCACCATGAACCTCTTCAATTCATCCGGGGGAAGCGGTACCTATTCGGGTTCGGCCGCTCCCGTGCCCGAACCATCCACCTTACTTCTCCTGGGAGTTTCACTCATGGGCATTGCCGGGCTGGCGCGAAAGAAACAAACTTCCTGATTCCCCTCCCGACAACCTCCGGACCGGCCGCCGCAGGTGCCCCCGGCACCTGCGGCATTGCTCGTCACCCCGTCCCCATGGGCAAGCATCGCATCTCAGGATTTTCCGAAAAGCGCCAGGGCCCTCAAACGGGCATATTTACTCACCTTGTCGTCGAGGGCATAGAAATTTTCCACGGCCGAAAGTGAGCCGAGGGCTTTTATCTTCTCCTCGACAAAGGTCTGTTGAACTTCACTCAGTTTTGGAATACGGGATTTGGCCCCCGTCTTTTTTTTCGCGGCCGGCTTCTTTTTCCCGGATTTCGGGGCATCGGCTTTATTCTTCCCTTCCGTCCCGGAATCGTCCGCTGCGGTCTTGCTTTCTTCCTTCATACTCTCCTCCCTCTGGATCGTTTTTTAAAGGCCCGGATCCGATCCGGGCCCCTTTTAAAACGCCCCGTTATTCACCGGGAAGCTCGAAAAGGTCTCCTCTGACCTTCCATGCCCCGTCTTCCTTAACCACCGATATAAGGGTGTCCACGCTTCTGCTCTCCCCCGTGAAAAAGCCCCGCACGGGAGATCTCCTGTGGCCGGTCAACCTCACGGAAGCCTGGTCCGCTCCCTCCTTCACCACGACCGTGCCCACATTGTAAAGATTTTCCCGGACAAAACAGGAAAGGCCGAACCCTCTCATCCTGGCGTCCGCCTCGGCCCTTTCAAGATACGCATCAACAACGTTCTTATCACCCGCGATCAACCTGTCGCCGCAAACCCGCTCGGCCATGGCCCTGTCGAACTTGAAATACCCCCTGGCAAATTCCACCGCCGCCTTGCGGGGAGAGTCCTTTGCCTCGGCCAAGCACAACAGTGCCTGAACCCCTACCCCCAGAACCACAACCGTCGCCAACGACATCCACTTCTTGAAACCCATCTACTCACTTTCCTTTCGACATGATCAATTGAACTTGAATCTTCAACTCTGAATACGCAGGAAACCCCACCCGGGTGAATTCCCATGACCGGCGAACGTAACACACTATAATTTTTCAGACAACATTTTATTCCCTTAAAATCCGAGGAGATGGACCAAACCATGGTCGCCCTCCCCCATGCTTTCGAACCATTTCGGTCAGGATTTCCGCCCCTTTCAGGTTTCCTCTCCCCCCATCTTCCGGCCGCCGCCCGTGCGTTTTCCGCCCCTTGCGGTTCCCCGGGGACGCGGCCCGCGGCGGCCGCCGTCGTATTTCCCCGCAATTTTTCCTTTACATGCCGGCCGTTTCAGTATAACTGTGGAAAATAGCAACAAAAAAAGGCAATCCGGCGACCCGGAAGCCTGGGATCGACCCACCAACCCAAAGGGGATTTTCCTTGAATCAGTTCAAACAGATAGCCTTGATCGTATTCCTCTCTCTCCTGCTGCTGCCGGCCGGAACACTGGGATATATGGTCATCGAGGGATGGGGATGGCTCGACGCCCTTTACATGACCGTGATCACACTGGCCACGGTGGGGTACGGAGAGGTCCACCCGGTGAGTCCAACAGGGCGGATCTTCACCATCGTGCTGATCTTCGTGGGCGTGGGCTTTTGCGTGTACGTTGCCGGCAAGGTGATCGAGTTTCTCATGGACGGCAGAATCAGGCATTATCTCGGGAGGCGGAAATTGGACAAACAGATCGACAAACTCGAAAACCATTTTATTATTTGCGGTTACGGGAGAATCGGCAAGCAGCTCTGCGGTTACCTGACCCAGAAGTACCTGGACGTGGTGGTCATCGAAAATAACCCCGAAAAGGTCCCGGTCATGGACGAGGACGGTGTCCTCTACCTCGCCGGGGAGGCCACGGACGAGGCGATCCTCGCCAAAGCCGGCATTAAACGCGCCCGAGCTCTCCTGACGGCCCTTGCAACCGATGCCGACAACGTCTTTCTCGTCCTCATCGCAAAACGCCTCAATCCGGATCTCTTCATCGTGGCAAGGGCCATTCAGGAAACCGCCAAGGTCACCCTGAAATCCGCCGGAGCGGACAAGGTGGTGTCGCCGTACGACATCGGCGCCAGAAGAATGGCCCATGCCATCCTCCGCCCCACGGTGATCCGTTTTCTGGAGATGGCGTTCACCGACGAGGCGACCAGCATTCAGATGGAGGAGATCGTCATCGGGCCGGACTCCAAGCTCGTGGGAAAATCCCTTCTCCAGTCGGATATCCGCAAGGAGCTGAACATGATCATCCTCGCGGTGAAAAAGTCGGACGGCATCCTCCTGTTCAACCCGGCCGCAAGCACGATGCTCGAAGCCCACGACACGGTGATCGCCGTGGGCAGCAGCAGGAACCTCAAGAAACTGGAGATGGCCTGTTACCAGTAGGGGCGCCGCGCGCCCCAGCGGCAATCAGAGGTCAAAGGGGGTCATGCTCTCGTACCCCTCTTCGGTCACCAGGACGGTCTGTTCGAACTGGGCCGAAAGGGAACCGTCCCTTGTAACGGCCGTCCAGTTGTCGTCCAGAATATCGAGGTTGAATTTCCCGAGGTTGATCATGGGCTCCACCGTGAAAACCATCCCCGGCACAAGGGGCACGCCTTCTCCCCTGTTTCCGAAATGGAGAATCTGGGGCGCCTCGTGGAATTCGATCCCCACGCCGTGCCCCACGAACTCCCTCACCACCGAACACCCCTCGCCCTCGGCATACTGCTGGATGGCCCAGCCGATATCCCCCGTGTGATTTCCGGGACGGATCTGGGCAAGTCCCCGCTTGAGGCTCTCCCTTGCCACATCCACGATCTTCCGGGCATCGGGTCCGGGGGTGCCCACGAAATGGGTGATATTGGCATCGGCATAGTACCCGTCCACGATGCTGGTGATGTCCACATTCACGATATCGCCCTCCTCGAGCACCCTCTCCCCCGGGATCCCGTGGCAGATCACCTCGTTCACCGACACGCACACGCTCTTGGGGTAGCCCCTGTAGTTCAGGGGCGCCGGCACACCGCCGTTTTCAACGGTATGGGCATGCACGAGGGCATTGATCTCGTCGGTGACGAGCCCCGGGCGAATCATCTCCCTTACAAGCGCGTGGGTTTCCATCACAAGGCGCCCGGCCTTTCGGATCCCCTCGATATCGGCGGCCGTCTTGAGCATGATGTCGTACTTGCGCCGGTACAGCTTCTTCAGGTCCACCGGCTTCGCCGGTTTTTCCGCCTGTCCCCCCATGCAGCATTTCTTATATTTTTTCCCGCTGTTGCACGGGCAGGGATCGTTTCTTCCAACCTTCTCTTGCTTACTGTTCATATTCCACCAAACGTTCCAGTCGTGTTGTCTGATTCAAGGACAGGCGGGAACCCTCCAGCCTGTCGAAGGAGGCCAGGGCCTCTTTCACCCGGTACTTCTTTTTATCCCCGTCCCAGCATACCCTCGAGGCCGCGATCCCGCTGTCGTGTGTATAGAAGATCCAGCCGTTGTCCTCGGTCATGGAGGAGAGGATCGCCTCCTTCTCCTCCATCAGCTTTTCGGGAAAGCGGTCGTAGCCCATGGTGATGGGAAGATGCACCCAGAACCGTCCCGGGATAAGATCTCCCATGAAAACCATGCGCCCCCTGTCCCACCTGAGATCCGAATAGATCATCCCCGGCGTGTGCCCCGAACTCTCCAGAAAACTCACATGAAGGCCGTCCAGGTCAAGCATCTGATCGCCGCTCACGAGAACGAGCCTGTCCGATGCGGACAGCTTTTCGGCAAGCCCCGGGATAAAGGAGGCCCTGTCCCGGAAACCGGGATTCCGGGCCCTTTCCCATGCGCCTTCCCCCACATGGATCCTGGCGTTGGGAAAGAGCAGTTCCGGCGCCCTTCCTGCTTCATGGGGGGACAAGAGCCCCCCGGCATGATCGAAGTGGAGATGGGAGAGGATGATGTCGGTGATATCCTCGTGGGTCAGTCCGATCTCCCCAAGGGAGGAGAGAAGGACGTGCTCGGGTTCGCAAACACCGAACCGCTCCGCAAGGGAAGGCTCCATGTAAGCCCCGGCGCCCGTCTCGAACAGCACCTTGCGCCGGTCGGTTTCCACCAGCAGGCAGCGGGATGCGATGTGGATCCGGTTCAGGTCGTCCACGTCCACCCAGCGCGACCACAACACCTTCGGGGCATTGCCGAACATGGCCCCCCCGTCGAGCCTCAGGCTGTTGCCCATGATACTGCTGAACTTCATCGCTATTCCTCTTCCCTTCCGCCCGGCCGGGGCGGTCTCCTCTTTTAAAGCGCCATGCCCAGTTTTTCGAGATCGGTAAGAAAGGCGCCGGCTTCGAACACCTTTCCTTCCCGCCATTTGCCCCTGTACTCGAGGGTGGGCACAACCCAGTCGTCACCACCGTTGACCTCGATCACCTTTTTCACCACCGCCTCTTCCTGGGACTCGATATCGACGTATTCGAACTCGATGCCCTTTTCTTCAAGGAAGGCCGCCGCCTTTTGGCAGTGGGGGCACCATGACGCTCCGTATACTTTCAGCATTTCTTATATTCCTTTATCCGAAAAAAACAATTTCCGTCGCGAACTACCCGGCAAGGGAGCCGTCGCCTGCCGGCTCCGACATCCGGGACTTTAAGCGCCGCCCCGAAAAGCCCCATGGGGATATTCAACTTATCGCTTGCGCTAATCCACAGAGCTTTATAATAGAAATCCAGGCATACATCAAGCGGAAGGACCGGGGGAGTCTGGAATAAATTCCAAATTCCCGGCTTGGAAGGCCTCCTCCCGGGACCGGAACACTAAAAGCCGATCGGCTCCCCGGGGTGCCGGCTCCCGTATTCCTTCGAAGGAGAAAACCCATTTTCCCCGGGATCGACGAAACCGATCCCCGAAAGCGAGAGACATTGATGATCACATTCGACCCCATCCGGTTTCATACCGCCGATCTGAGCGTGCCCCTTCACGAGATCGACCTCGGCCAGGCGGTTTATCACGGAAATTACTATCATTTTTACAACCAGGCAAGGGACGCCTTTTTCAGGGATACGGGATTCGCCTACAGCCTGTTCATGGAGAGAAAAATGCACCTCACCGTGGCCGAGCTGTCCACCCGTTTCCTTAAATCCCTGCGCTACGAGGATCACCTTACGATAAGAACCGGCATCTCCTGGTGGAGAACGCGAAGCCTAGGGATCGTTCAGAAAATCGAGAGGGTCGAAGACGGGGAGCCTGCACTCTGCAGCGAAGCGGAATTCAGCATGGTATGCGTTGACTTCGATGGAAATGCCCGGCCCCTGCCCTCGGATTTCATTGATGTGATGGAAAGGTGGACCGAACGTTAGAAACGCCGGCATCCCTTTCATTCCCGGAGGCCTTTTTGCCCTCCGGGGAACGCATCTCGGCGAGGAACCCCCGGATTACGTCGATAAGATGCGAAGGGATTCAGGTCTATTTACCGGAACCCAGTTTATTGCCGGTTCCGGTTCATTACCGAATATCAACCGCAGGGAGCCTTGTTCAAGTAATTTGTGTATCGCCGTTAAGAAAAGCGGCAGGGTGAATCCCCTGAAAAGGATCAAACGATACCGGCATCCAGAAAGGCGCCGGCAAGGCGCAGATCCTCCCTGGTGGTAATCTTGATGTTGGTTCTTTTCCCCTCCACCACCGTCACCCGTTCTCCGTAACGTTCGAGAAGGGACGCGTCGTCGGTTCCCGTGAAGCCCTCGGACAGGGCCCTGTCATGGGCTGCGAGAATCAGGTCCCGGGAAAAGACCTGGGGTGTCTGGGCAAGCCATATCTCTTTTCGATCAAGGGTTTCACCGACGCCCCCCCGGGCATCCACCCGTTTCACCGTATCCACCGTGGGCAGCGCCATGATACAGGCGCCTGTTTTTTCCGCTCCCCCGATGCACCTCTCCACGTCCGAAGGGGCCACGAAAGGACGCACACCGTCGTGAATCAGCACCAGTTCCTCGGCGTCTCCGGCGGCATCAAGGCCGTTGCGGACCGATTCCTGACGCTCGGCTCCGCCGGGCACCAGCACGATCTCCTTATTGAACGCCCCCCCCCCCAGCACCGTTTTCCGGCAATAGGAGAAATCGGACTCGGGAACAACGAGAAAAATGGCCGAAATCCCGTCGCATCCGTCGAAAACCTTCAGGGTGCGGGTCAGGATCGGAACCCCCGAAAGGGTCAGGTATTGTTTTTTGAGGTCGCCGCCCATGCGGCGGCCGCTGCCGCCGGCAACGATAATAGCTGAAACCATCGGCCTACCTGAGGTACTTCAGTTCCTGGGGAAGGGGAATGCCCTTGCCCATGGTGTCTTCTCCGTAATTCACGCCGGCCAGCACGGCAAGGTCCTTGAGGGCCCTTGCGTCCCCCTCGAAGGTGACCTCCGTGATGGCCTCCTTCTGGATCTTTCCCCCGGCCCACTGGATATCCAGGACCGAACTTGCATCGAACCTGTCCTCCCCCACGCAAAGCTCCACCTGCCCTCCGAAATACTGGACGATCTTCGCCACCATGAGACTCGGCCTGCTGTGGAATCCCCTTGTAACGGGAACCCCCACCGTTATGCGATCCCTCTGGATATTCTCGTTGAGGATCTCCCGGGCCAGTTTTTTACCGGTGGAGAAGAAATGGCAGACGTAAAAGAGACCGTAATTGATGGTGCGGTCCAGGAGCAGATCCGGACCGATGATCCCGGCCAGACGGTTTCGGGTCTTCATGTACACCTCCTTGTATCCCATCTCGTGGAGGTGCCGTTCGTAGTAATGAAGAAGCCTGCCCATGATCTGGAGGAGGTGGAAGATGGCGGAAAAGTATCCCCTGAGCTGTTTGAGCTTCCGGTTCCCAAAGAGGTACCCGCCGTGGATCACGTAGGAATCGAAGGAGGACTGGAGGTTGTGGACGAGCATCTCGAACCTTCTGATGGTCACCTCGTTCACCTTCAGCGGGACGATCTCCCTGATCTCCTCGGAGGTATAGGGCTTGTAGAAATTGAACTGGCCGAAGTTCTTTGCGATGGTGAGGAATTCGCTGGAAATCTTGACGATGTTCTCCTGCTGCTGGGCATTGTCCTCATCGTCTATGTTGTAATCGAGCATCTCGCCGGTGAGCACCCCCGGAAACTTTGCGTGGTCGAAGTTTCCCTCGGGAATGGGGATGGACAATCTCCTTGCCTCTTCAAGCACGATGGGCGCAAGTTGCACCAGGGCGTTCCGGATAAACCCCAGGGTCGCGTCCCCCTCGGTCCTGTAGTTCTTGATATCCGAGAGTTCGTAAAAGATGATGCGGTTGAAGATATGCTGCTGGGCGTAACCGGCAAGGCAGAGGTGGCGCACCGTTGCCGCGAGCTCCCGGTAGAAGTACCACTCCTCGTTGTTCTTTGCCCCGTGAAAATCAAGAAAATCTTCAAGCAGATGGGTCGTTGAGATCAGCTTGGAGTAGAGCTTCTTGGTGAAGATGTGGGAAAGATGGCGTGTTTCGAAACTCGAAATATAGACACACGACTTCAGCAGATCATGGGAAAATATACGGGCTTTTTCAGCAAATGTAATATCACAGGAAAACACGGTTACCGCCTGCATCATATGGTTCTTTATCGTTTGATCCCCCCCCGAGGGAGCATGGGGGGGACCATGAAAAAATCGGCCGGAGCAGCCAATAAGCCGAATTCTGTCGCACCGGGGGGTTACCCCCTCCAATGCCGACGATCATTCATCTAGGATGCCGGTTGCCCGGCACCTCAAGCGACCTACCCGGAAGCTCGGGCGGGCAGCCCTTAAACACTTCCCTATTTGGTCTTGCACCAGGTGGGGTTTACCAAGCTTCTCCGGTCACCCGGAGAACTGGTGCGCTCTTACCGCACCGTTTCACCCTTACCCCGCGCCCCCCAAGGGAGGATCGGGGCGGTCTACTCTCTGCTGCACTTTCCTTCACGTTGCCGCGACTCCACGTTATGGAGCACCCTGCCCTGCGGTGTTCGGACTTTCCTCCCGGCGGGTATTACGCCCGCCCGGCGATCGTCTAGTCTGCTCCGACCGAATTTCATTTCGGACGCCAATCATAAATCGATTGGGAACCGTTGTCAATCCATTAGCCGTACCAAGTTCACATGTTTTCCCCGCCCCGGGCGCGCCGGGGCGCCGTTCAGCTCTTTTCCTCTACGGGCTCCTCCCGATAATAGATCATTCGATGGCAGTGGGGACAGAAATAGAGGGTGTCCTTTGCCTGGAGTTCGTTGTACATCTGGGGAGGAATGTTCATATAACAACCGCAGCACATGCCTTTTTTTACCGGTGCGATGGCAACGCCCCGGGACTGTTTTAATAGGATTTCAAACCGCTTGAGGAGATCCGGCGCAACCTCGACCGCAATTGTCTTTCTCTTTTCCATGATCAGCTCATACGACTGGCGCTCCTCCACGGAGTTGGTTTCGATCTCCTCGATCTCGCCCTTGATCATGGAAGCAAGCTGATCATACTCCCCCCGGATCGTCCCGACGGTCTTTTCCGCTTTTTCGAGGATCTCCAGGCGCTGAAGCACCTCGTCCTCCATGGCGGAATTACGTTTCTTATTGTCGTCGATCTCCCTCAGCAGAACCTGGTACTCCTTGTTGGTCCCCACGGTTCGCAGGTGCTCCTGGCTCTTGTTGATCCTTTCGTCGTAGGTCCTGATATCCTCCTCCAGGGATTTAACCTCCGACTTGATGCGATCATACTCGGATTCTTCGGATTTCAGGCGTTTTTCGAAGTCCGCAAGTTTGCTGTTCCGCTCATCGATCTCCCGGGAAACACCGCTGAGGAGTGTTTTGATCCGCCCGGATTCGTTCTCGATCTCCTGCAGCGACAGGAGAATATCCAGCTGTTCTTCCGTGATACTCGGCATGATGATTACTTCCGCTATCCTGTTTATTGATTGTTGATTTTCATAAAAAGCCCAGCGGGCCCCCACCGGAATCCCCGGGAGGAACACCCAGGCCCCCTGAAAACCGTAAACGTGTAAAACGCAGTGTCCCAAACACCCCCCGGTATCCGGAGGCCTCCCCGGAACGGAGCATCATACCACGGTGAACGGGTCCTTTTCCAGATCGCACCCCACCACCTCCACAACCTCCGCGCACCTTGAAAAATGCTCACCGAGGCGCTCCTTCAGGAGGTCCACCACGATGTGCTCGGATGCAAAATGCCCCATGTCGATGAGCCCCTTTCCGGCTTCCTCGAGGTTCCTGGCATCATGGTAACGCATATCACCGGTGATATAAAGATCCGCCCCCGACCCGAAAAAATCCGGCAGCAGACTCCCCCCGCTCCCCGTGCAGAGGGCCACGCTCTTAACCGTCAGGCCCGGATCCCCGCACAGCCTCAGGGAGGAGAGCCCAAGGGACGCCTTCATTTTCTTGGCAAAGGCGCCCAGGGATTCCGGCTTTTCCAGATCCCCCACCCGACCGATCCCCTCATCCGTTTTTCCGGAAACAAGGGGATAGACGTCGTAGGCCATGGTTTCATAAGGATGTACCCGCCGGATCTTCTCCACCACGGCGTCGATCCCACCCCTTTCCACCACGGTTTCCACCCGGACCTCATCGGCGCAGGAGAGTTTGCCGGGTTCTCCGCTGAAGGGCTTGGCGGCATCAGAAGGCCGAAACGTCCCGATGCCCTTCATGGAAAAGGAGCAGCAGGAGTAAGGGCCGATCCTGCCTGCGGGCCCCTCGAACAGCGCCTGCTTGACCCTCTTGGCATATTCCCCGGGCACGAACACCACGAGCTTGCAGAGGTCCGGCGCGTCTTCGGACGCCCCCAGAGGGCGTAAATTCGCCAGGGACAGCTTTTGGGCCAGAAGATCGTTCAGACCGCCCGTTACCTTGTCGAGGTTTGTATGGGCCGAAAAAATCGCCATCCTGTTTTCGGCCGCCGTCAGGATCAACTTTCCCGCCGGTGTATCAAAGTCGGCGGCCTTCAGGGGCTTCATCAGGAGGGGATGGTGGGTGATGAGCATGTCCGCCCCCCCCTTCGCGGCCGCTTCCACCACTTCCGGAGAAGGGTCCAGGGCAACCCACACCTTTTTTACCTCCCACAACCTGCTTCCGGCCTGAAGTCCCGAATTGTCCCACGCTTCCGACAGCTCCTGTGGGGCGATGCCGTTCATCACCCCGATCACATCCCCTACGGTAATCGTCATATCTTTCACCCTCGATAAATGCGCACAAAAAAAGGCGCGGTATTTTCATACCACGCCTTCCCTTTATAACTTATGGAGACTTCCTGATCTCATAATCCCATCTTTTTCACGCTGACCATCACAAGGTTTTACAGTGGTGGGCCCACCTGGATTCGAACCAGGGACCGACCGGTTATGAGCCGGTGGCTCTGCCAACTGAGCTATAGGCCCACTGCCGCCATGGAAGGAAGTTATTACTCCCTCCACCGGGCGTTGTCAAGGATTATATCTCGATAAAGCTCTTTAATTTCTTGCTTCTGGTGGGATGTCGGAGCTTTCTGAGTGCCTTTGCCTCGATCTGCCGGATCCTTTCACGGGTCACGGCAAAGTCCTTGCCCACCTCCTCGAGGGTGTGGTCCGCCTTCTCGCCGATACCGAAGCGCATGCGGAGCACCTTCTCCTCCCTGGGGGTGAGGGTCGCCAGCACCTTCCTTGTCTGTTCGGCAAGGTTCATGCTGATGGCAACGTCCGAGGGCAGCATGAACTTCTTGTCCTCGATGAAATCTCCGAGGTGGCTGTCCTCCTCCTCGCCGATGGGGGTTTCAAGGGAGATGGGCTCCCTTGCGATCTTCAATACCCGCCGCACCTTGTCCAGGGGAATCTCCATCTTTTCGGCGATCTCCTCGGGGGTGGGCTCCCGGCCCAGCTCCTGGACCAGGTACCGCGAGGTGCGGATCAGCTTGTTGATGGTCTCGATCATGTGCACGGGGATACGGATGGTCCTGGCCTGGTCGGCAATGGCCCGGGTGATGGCCTGCCGGATCCACCAGGTGGCATAGGTGCTGAACTTGTACCCCCTCCGGTACTCGAACTTGTCCACGGCCTTCATCAGGCCGATGTTCCCCTCCTGGATGAGGTCCAGGAACTGTAGTCCCCTGTTGGTGTACTTCTTGGCAATGCTCACCACCAGGCGCAGGTTCGCCCGGATCAACTCGCCCTTGGCGATCTTTGCCCGGCTCCTTCCCTCGTCCACCTTGGTGATGATCTTCTTGAGGGAGGCGCTGTCCGCCTCGATGGTCCGCTCCTTCTCGTCGATCTGCCGGAAAATCTCCCTGAAGTCGTCGTAAAGGAACGAAAGCTTCTCGGGAGTCACCTGGGCGCGTCCCTCGGCCCATGCGATAAAGGTCTCCTTGTCCGCCAGCCGCTTTTTGAACTCGGTCAAGGGGGCACGGAACACCTCGGAACACCGGTTCACCAGGCGGTCCATGGTACCGAACCACTCGATCTGCCAACGGATATTGCTGTCGACCTTATCGATGACACTTCCCTCGAGGCGCCACTCCTTGAGGAGCTCGAAGATCCCCTCGATATTTTCCCCCATCTTCTCTTCGAGGGACGCAAGCTCCGCGGCGGCAAGGCCGCCTTCCACCATGGACTCCCTGATCTTGCAATTATCCTCGTCCAGCGCCTTTATGGCATCGATGGTCTTGAGGAAATTTTCGATCTGAATGGTCTCGTCCACGAGCCCGTCCCCTTCGTCGATATCCCGGAGCACGTGCTTGGGCCTTAGTTTTCCCTGCTCGATCTTGCCGGCCAGCTCGAGGATGCCGTCAACGGCAATGGTGGTCCCGAGCATCGCCTTCAAGACCTCCTGCTCACCGCCCTCGATCTTCTTGGCGATCTCGATCTCCCCTTCGCGGCTCAGGAGGGTCACCAGCCCCATCTCCCTCAGGTACATCTTCACGGGGTCGGTCACCGTGCCGAACTCCGTTGCCGAGGGCTCGTCATCCCCCGCCTTGGCTTTCTTTTTCGTCGGAGTCTCCTGGAAGATGCTGTCGTCGTCCTTACCCAGCTCGTCCCCGGCCTCGACCTTCTGGCCCCCCTCGCGTTTCGGGGTGCTCTTTTTTTTCTTATCCGCAACCTTGACGCCGCCGGCGGGCCCCTTCTTTTTCGCCGCCGATTTTCCGTTTTCGTCAACAATCCTGATATCCAGCTCGGAAAACATCATCAGCGTTTCATCGATCTGGTCCGAAGACTTCAAATCTTCAGGGAGCACGTCGTTGATCTCGCTGTAGGTCAGGAAGCCTTCGGCCTTGCCCTTAGCGATGAGCTTCATCAACTCTTTTTTCTGCGCTGCCCTTGCTTTTTTCCGTGTGGTAGCGGATTCTACTGTCATAAAGATCTGCCTCCTGAGACTCCAGGTTATTTATCGGCCCTTTCCGGCCAGAATCATTTTTTTATTCAACAGCTCCAGAAGAAGGTCATGGTTGTTGCTCTCTTCCGCAGCCTTAATTTCACGCAGCAACGTGTCCCGTTCTCGGCTTCGTATGGAAACGAACTGATCCATCAACCGAACGCACCCCTCGCGATCCCACACATCGTCTCCGATGGTCAGGGATGCCATGACACGTCTTGTATTTTCATCCACCCCGCTCATCAGGAGGGAGATATCCGTTGTACTCCGCCCCAGGACGAGCCTTCCGATCTCCTTTAACGTGCCCTCCCGGAAATACCCGATGAGATCCCTTGCGGCCAGTTCCGGCATGATCTCGGGGAACTGAAGCATCATCGCGAGGATCTGCTTTTCCATGCGACTGAAATTTTCCCGGGGAACGGGGATCTTTTCCCGGGGCACGGAAGGGGCCGGCCCGGTGCCCCCTTCCCGGATTCGTTCGAGCACCGCAGCCTCTTCCACATCAATGCGTTCGGCAAGCCTCCTGATGTAGAGGGACCTTGCAACGGAATCCTTGAGGCCCGCGAGGGGGGCGGTCATGGAGGTGAGGATCCGAACCTTTCCCTCCACGGAGAGGCCGTGTCTTTTCACCGCCCGGTCCATGAGAAACTCCATGATCGTCAGGGCGCCCCCAGCCGTTTCCATGAACTTTTCGGGTCCGTGCTCGAATATGAACGAGTCCGGATCATAGCCTTCGGGCAACACCAGGATACGGGCATCCACCTCCTGCCTTGAAAAAAGTTCGACGCTTCGAAGGGCCGCCTTGATTCCGGCATTGTCCGAATCGTATACCAGTATCATCCTTGCCGCATACCCCTTGAGGAGCCTCACCTGCTCCTCCGTAAGTGCCGTTCCCAGGGTTGCCGCCACATTCTCGATACCGTGATTGAAAAGGGCCAGAAGGTCGAAGTACCCTTCCACGATAAAAACGTCGCCCGTCTGCCTGCACATGCGCCGTGCCATGTTCAGACCATAAAGGGAGTTTTTTTTGCTGTATACGGGTGTCTCGGGGGAGTTCAGGTACTTTGGGTTGCCGTCGTCCATCACCCGTCCGCCGAAACCCACCACCTGCCCCGCTATATCATGGATGGGAAAGATGATTCGATCCCTGAAACGATCGTACCTTCGCCCGTTTTCATTGTTGACGACGAGTCCCGATTTTTCAACGAGCCCACCCGGAATTCTTTTTGCCCCCAAATAGCGGGAGAGATTGTCCCACCCGGCCGGCACATATCCCAGGTTGAAGGCGTCCACGACCTCTCGCTTCAATCCCCGGGAGATGAGGTAATCCATGGCTTTTTTGCCGATTCCCGGATCACGAAGCGTCCCCCTGAAATATTCCAGGGCCAATGAATTCAGGTCAAAAAGCCGCTCCCTTTCTCCGGCACGCCGCCGGGCCTCCGGGGACATGTTCCGGGTGTCAACCTCGATGCCGTACCTTCTGCCCAGCATCCTGACCGCTTCGGGAAACGATACCCCGTCCCGCTTCATCAGAAAGGTAAAAACATTCCCCCCCTCCCCGCAACCAAAGCATTTGAACATCTGCTTTTGGGGGTCCACGGTAAAGGAGGGTGTCTTTTCCGAATGAAAGGGGCAGAGTCCCTTGTGGTTTCTCCCTGCTTTTTTTAAAATTACACTGTCCGAAACAATCTCAAGGATATCGGCGGTGTTTTTTATTTCGGATATTTTTTCTTCCGGTAACAGGGACGACAAGGCAAACACACTCCGAAGCTGGAAACCGTTTTTTCTTATTGTATTGACATCATCAAGGAAGGCAATGTCCGGAAAACGGTAATATTTCCCCAAAAAAGGAACGGCAGAAGGATCAAGCCTGGATCAAGGGGGGGGTATACACACCCTCCGTGCAATGCGGACATTTCCAGCGGCCACCCGTTCTGCCGGCCCCCACGAACACCATGGGAGTTTACGAATTTTTCTCGAACAACCCGTAAGGAGCCTTATCATTTACCTCCCCCCGCGCACCTGCCGACCCGATCTTCACGTCAAAGAATCGAATCCGCCGGCGGGACCGTCGAACAGGAAAAAAGCCGACCGGCACCCCTTGTGCAATCATCGACTTTCCAAGTCTAACTACTGTTTTTCTGTTGTCAAGCACCGATAGGCCGGGTTACAGGGAAAAACAGTTCGAATTTTCCCTCCCGAAACAGACCGCCGCCGCCCCGAGATCGCAAGGTTTCCGGAGCCGATCCCCCATCATAACGTTAACTTTTTCTGATAGTATTTTATCCCCGTCCTGTCAAGGCAATTTTCCCGAGGGAACGGGGCAACCGCAAGTAACTCCGGCATGCACGCCCGCCGCAGCTCAACCCGCCGGAACAAAGCCGACCAACCCATAACGCCACGTTTTCATTAAGTTTAAGACCAATACACGATTACATTGCCCCGGGGAAAAAGCTCGCGCCCCGGGTCCCCTGTCCCCGGCAAGGAGCTAAAGCACCCTTTCGTGGAACGGATTACGGTGATGCGCGGGTCCTTTGCAACGCAGGGGCTAAAGCACCCCTTTCGTGGAGCGGATTTCGGTGATGCGCGGGTCCTTTGCAACGGCGGTGTCCATGGCCCTTCCAAGGGCCTTGAAAATCGACTCTATGATATGGTGATCGTTCTCGCCGTACCGGACGTTCACATGAAGGTTCATCCCCCCCTTGTTGGAGAAGGCCCTGAAAAACTCCTTGGCCACATCCCAACCGAACGCCCCCCCCTTTTGCATATGGGAGGGCACATTGAACACGAGAAAGGGGCGGTTCGAAAGGTCGACGGTCACGTCCGTCAATGTCTCGTCCATGGGCACCACCGCGTGGCCGTAACGATTGATCCCCGCGCGATCCCCCAGGGCGCGGCTTACCAGGTCACCCAGCACAAGCCCCACATCCTCCACCGTGTGATGGGAATCCACCTCGATATCCCCTTTTGCCTCCACGGTCAGATCAAACAACCCGTGGGCGGAAAAGAGGGTCAGCATATGGTCAAAAAACGGTACACCGGTGGAAATGTTGGATTTTCCACCTCCATCCAGATCGATTTTCACGAATATATCGGTTTCCGACGTGGTTCTGCGAAGCTCCTGGGATCTCTTCATAATCAATTAAGCCTTGATGAATCATGATTTTATATTATAGTCTTGGCTCGCTCGCGCCAAAACGGCGCGGGAGCCCTCTTACGTACGGACCGCTCGGAAGCCGGAATCGGCCCGGCCCGTGCTTCGGGGCTAGGGCATGGGGGAGCGTCGATCCGGAATTTCAACTCCGGAACCTGTCTTCCGCGGGTCGCCTCCGCACCCTCGTTTTCGGTAAGTCTCTACCAAATCGGCGGGTTTCGGTCAATTCATATGTATTCGCCGAACCTCCCCCGAACATACCGAAGGCTTTGCCGCCCATGGGCTTTTGACAAAACAACGTCTCTTTCGCGCGGAACCGGGCCCTTCAAACGGGTCGATCCCGCCGGGAGTCGATATAGGCCGAAGGCTCCGTCGGGACCTTCGGCAAACCATTATATGGAGATGACAATGGAGAACCCGTTCCAGTTAAAGGATGCCGTAAAAGGATGTACCGTGGACCAGGACAAGCTTTTTGCCCCTGAAGAGACGGTCAAAAGGTTTAAGGACAAGATCCGGTCCCTGGACCTGGACATACTCGATCAAAGCAAGCGGATCGACAACGGCAGACTCGATATTCCCGTATACTTCAGCGTTTGCGGCAAGGACGCCTTTGCCGCCACGGGAACAAAAAAGCAGATGGGAAAGGGCGCAACCCCCATCCAGGCCGAAGCCAGCGCCGTGATGGAGCTCGGGGAAAGATTCAGCCTCTTCAGCTTTAAAAAGGACACGGAAAACTTCACCGTGGACACTTACCGCAACCTGGACGGGCGTGCCCTGGATTTTGCCCATATCGCAAAATCGGTTCACGACACATCCGAGGACCTCGACGTCGCAAGGGAGATCTTTTCGGACCTGCCCCTCATGTGGACGGCGGGCTACAACCTCACCCGGGGCGAGAAGGTGCAGGTGCCCTTTGACTGGTTTTATTCCATCAACGAGTTCAACGGCGGATGCGCCGGCAACTGCAACGAGGAGGCCCTGGTACAGGGGATCAGCGAGATCGTGGAGCGGCATGTCTGCGCCCTTATCAGCCACGACCGGATCACCGTTCCTGGAATCGACCCGGATTCTCCCACCGACCCGCTGGTGAGGGAGATGATCCAAAAGTACCGGAACGCCGGCATCGAGCTCTTTATTTCGGATTTTACACTGGACATGGGGATTCCCACCGTGGGCGTGCTCGCATACGACCCCTCGACCTTTCCGGAAAGCTCCGAGATCGTGTGGACCGCCGGCACCGCGCCCGACCCCGAAAAAGCGCTCAGCCGCGCCCTTACCGAGGTCGCCCAGCTCGCGGGGGATTTCAATACCGGTTCCAACTACGTGGCCAGCGGGCTGCCCAAGTTCCAGACCCTCGAGGAGGCCGCCTACATCACCTCCGCCCCGGCCGTGAAACCCCTTTCCGACCTGCCCGATATTTCCCACGACAATATCAGGGTGGAGGTGGAAAAGGCGCTTTCGGCACTGGAGACCCGGGGAATCGAAGTGCTGGTCATCGACACCATTCACGAGGAGCTGTCGATCCCCGCGTTCTACACCATCGTGCCCGGCGCCCATTTCAGGGAAACCGCCCACGGCAGAAGCGTGGCCATGTTTTCCGCCAAGCATATTGCCGAAAACAACCCGCCCGAGATTGCGGCAACCCTTCTTTCGGACATGGACGGAAAACTCCCCGGAAAATACTATGTGAAATTTTACCGAGGTCTTTCCATCCTCGAGGCGGGTGATCCGGCGGCTGCCCTGGCGCTCTTCGAGGCTGCCCTCGAGCTCTCCCCCTTTCCCCAGGATATCCCCTCCATCTACTCCTACATGGGGGTCTGCCTCAAGGATATGGGCAATTACGAGGAGGCCCTCACGCGCCTCTCAAAGGGGATCGCCCTGGACAACGAAAGGGAGGACATTTACAACCTCATGGGATTTTGCAACTTCATGCTCAAGAACCATGGGGCGGCCATCGAGTGTTTCCAATCGGTTCTCAAACTCAACCCCTCCTCGGCCATCGATTATGCCAACATCGCCTCCAACTACCGGGACATGGGAGAGGCCGCCAAGGCGATCTCCTACTATACCATGGCCCTCGAGATGGATCCCGGCATCGATTTTGCCAGGACCAATCTGGAAAAACTCCTCAACCTCTCCTGATCCGTCCCCCGGGCAACTCCGGTTGCCCGGGTCGTTCCCTCCGAATTCCTGTTGCCTCGCTTCATCGGACGCGTTATAGTAAAAAAAATCGCCGGGCACTTTAAAGAAGCACCCGGCATCATCCGATATCACAACAACAGGGGCGCCCCGAAGGCCTGGAACCGGGCACCATCCCATGAATGGAACTCCGGTGGTTTTTTCCCGCCCCTTGAAACGGTTTCGGGCCGCGCGGAATAAGGGTGACCTGTTTCCGGCGGGCGATTCCCGACACCCCGGCAAACACCTTCCGCCCATGCCGGGGACAACGGGTCGATTCCCTACCGGAACCAAGCGTACTGGATAAAACGATTCGCCCTTTCCTTAGGAGAGGGCGGCACATGGACCGGGAGGCGTCCATCAATGAACATCAACCCCGCATCCCCGATCAGCCATGCAGGCTTCCGGACACCCCTTCCCGTTGCGGGAAACGGGGTTGCCGACGCCCTAACCGGGCCGGGTACGGACCACGGCTCCCTTCCCGGAACCGAGCAGGCACCGGGAGGACCGAAAAACGGAGACAAATCCGCCGTCGGCATCGGCTCCGCATCCGCCGGGACCGGAGATAAAACGGGAAACGGAACCTCCACCGATCGGAACACAACGGCGAACGGGGAGACCTCCGAAAGCCGGGGCCGGGATCGCGCGGGCGGCCCCTTCGGCCAAAACCGGCTTCAGGAGCTGACCCCTTCCGAGCTTAAGGAAGTTCAGCAGCTGGAAAAGCGGGATCTTGAGGTTCGGACCCACGAGAGAAGCCATGTCGCTGCCGGTGGACAGCATATAAACGGCGGCATCAGCCTCCAGTACCAAACCGGCCCCGACGGCAATCGGTACGCGGTTGCCGGCGAGGTGGGGATCGACACCGCCCCCGTTGCCGGCGATCCGGCGGCAACCGAAAGAAAGATGCAGGCCATCCAAAGGGCCGCCCTGGCCCCTGCAAATCCATCCGCCCAGGACAGAAGGGTTGCCTCGAAGGCGGCACAGCTGGAGATCGAAGCAAGAAGCGAGATCATCGAGATGCGGCGGGAGGGGGGATCGACCGGGGAAGAAGGCGTGTCGGCCTCGGATGAAGGAACATCGACCTCGCGGGAAGGAGCGTCGGAGGCAGAGCAGGGAACATCGGCCCCGCAGGAAGGAGTGTCGGCCGTCGAGGAAGGATCATCGGCCCCTCGGGAAAACGTCAACCCTCTCCCCCCTGTACGCTATAACGCGGGAGTCTCTGAAAAACTTCGGGGGGGCATCATCGATATCGCCGTTTAATCCGGCAATATCACGACTCAACCATGATGATCTTATAAAAGGATGCCCGGAAACCAAACGCCATATACCGTTCGGCCTTGAATTCCCCCCCCGCATGATGTAGCCAAAAAGCAGTTTCTTTTCGGACATATGGCCGCTCGTGGGCCGGCGCTTTTTACGGAGGCATCGTACAAATCCCCGTATTTGATTTTTTAAGCACGCCGTGAGCGGTACCCAAAGCACCATGAAGACACCTGGAACCATCGTTGATGGGCTCGCAACAAGTCGCGCATGAGGTCCGTCCCGTCCTCAGGCGTGCCCCGGACTGTCCGAAAGGAGCACCGGGTCGATCCCCAGTATGTTGAGCGCCGCTTTCCACCGCGACTCATGCCCCATCTTGAAAATCACCTCCTCGGAAATCGGACAGCTCACCCAGGTGTTTTCCCCCATTTCAGCCTCGAGCTGACCGGGGCCCCATCCCGCGCACCCCAGGCTGATCAGGGAAAGGGAAGGACCGGTTCCCCCGGCAACGTCCTTCAGAAACTCCATGGTATTGGTCAACCCGAGGGTGGGGGTCACCACGAGGGATTCGTCGCCAAAGGGTGGGCCGTGAAGCATGAAGATCTCGTCGGTATGCACGGGCCCGCCAAGGTGAACGCCCCTTTCCCGCACCTCCGGGATACACTCGATCTTCAACTCGTCGAACAGATCTTTCAGGGCAAGAAATGGGTGCACATAGTTCACGATGATCCCCATGGCTCCCTCCCGGGTATGTTCGCAAACACAGATGACGGACTGATGAAAATTCAAGTCGGCCAGGCCGGGCATCGCCACAAGAAACTGCCCTTTCAAAGATTCCATTCCTCTCCTCCGATCCCCCATCTTTATTGTAGGCGGCACACCGTTCAAGCCGAACGGTTCCGCCGCTCCAAAGACACTCTTGCCCCAGGACGCTTTCCGGTTATTGTTTTTAGGGTACAAGGGGCATATGCAAGCAGGCGGAAGAAACAATAAGGGACCATTCCCCGCCGTATTCATCCGGCCGCTTCTCACGATTATATTTTCAAGACAGTTTTCCATTTCCGGCACGCCGGCTCGGGACGCCGGGCTTACTGGGATGTTTGAGTATTTATAATATATAATTGTTACAGATAAATAAACAGTTTTTTATCACACGAACGCGCATCACCCTTCCAAAGGGACGGTTTCCCGAGGATTCGGCCGGACCGGAACAGGGATCATGCAAAGAGGAATTAAACGCCGGACCCGGAGGTCCCGTTTTTTTCAACACAATGGAAGCCCCATGAAACGGCGCCGACAGGTACCCGCCGGGCGCGCCCCCGGCCTTTACTGCGGGTAAGTGGGGAAAGCGGAACGGGGTAAGGGCAACCTCTTTTGGGAAGAGATCCCGCGCCCTTTTAACGATCCCGATACCGGGGCCGGCGGGTCTTCCCCCCAAAAAGGAGGAAACCGCCGGTCCGGCATCCTTCTTTAGGACCTCTCGGATCAATATCGAACCGCCAAAGGATAAAATGATCGAGTCCCCTTGGGGATATGCCGAAGCACGCGGGCTACCGGTTGGGGATGCGCGGCAGCGCGCGGGCCACCGGGCTTTTTACGGGCTATCTACCGTAAACATCCTCGAAACGCTCGATATCGTCCTCCCCCAGATAGCTTCCCGACTGCACCTCGATCAGCTCCAGGGGAATCTTGCCGGGATTTTCCAGGCGATGCATGGTCCCAAGGGGGATATAGGTGGAATGATCCTCATGGAGGAGAAAGACCTCCTCCCCGCGGGTCACCTTGGCGACCCCCCGGACCACGGTCCAGTGTTCGGCCCTGTGGTAGTGCTTCTGCAGGGAGAGGATACCTCCCGGCTTCACCGTGATCCGTTTCACCTGGAACCTCTTGGAAATATCCACGTTCTCATAGGATCCCCAGGGCCTGTAGACCTTCCGGTGGCAATGGGCCTCGGGTCTTTTCCCGGCCTTGAGTTTCGCCACGATGCTTTTCACCTCCTGGACCCTGTTTCTCGGGGAGATGAGCACGGCATCGGCCGTTTCCACCACCACATGGTCCTCGAGACCCACGGCGGCCAGCATCCTGCTTTCGGCGCTCAGGAAGGAATTGCTCACGTCATAGGTGATCACGTCCCCCTGGATCACGTTGCTGTTTTCGTCCTTCTTTCCCGCCTGCCACAGGGAATCCCAGGATCCGAGATCGGTCCAGTCCGCCGAAAGGGGAACCATTGCGCCCCTCCGGGTCCTCTCCATGAGGGCGTAATCGATGGAATCCGAAGGGCATGCCTCGAAGGCATCCCTGTCCAGACGGAAAAAGTCCAGGTCCGAAACGCCGCCCGCCACGGCTTTTCGGCAGGCATGAACGATCTCCGGAACATATGTTTCCAGTTCCTTTAAAACCGTGGACGCCTTAAAGAGAAACATCCCGCTGTTCCAGAGATATTCGCCGCCGGAAAGATAGGTCTCGGCCGTGGCAAGATCCGGTTTTTCCACGAATTCGGCGATCTTGAGGGCCTCCCACGCCCCGCCATCGGCAAGGTCCAGGGGTGCCCCCTTTCGGATATACCCGTACCCCGTCTCGGGGCTGTGGGGGACAACGCCGAAGGTGATCAGGTGATCTTCAAGGGCAAACGCCTTTCCATGGGCAAGGGCGCCGTGGAATGCCGGGACATTTTCGATGTTGTGATCCGCCGGCAGCACGAGCAGCAGGGGATCCTCCCCCCCTTTCACGGCCGCGATGGCGGCCGCGGCAAGGGCGGGCGCCGTATTTCTGCCCACCGGTTCCAGCATGATGGTAGCGGCGGTCACCTCGATGGCCCTGAGCTGCTCCGCGACCATGAAACGATGCTCCTCGTTGCAGATCACGATGGGGTCGCATATCCCGGTAAAATCCGTCAGACGCAGCAGGGTGTTCTGGAGAAGGGTATGCTCGTTGACAAGACTGAGCAGCTGTTTGGGGTAAAGGCCCCTTGACAGGGGCCATAATCGCGAGCCTGAACCGCCCGAGAGAATTACCGGAATTATCATATCTGATCTCTCCCTTATTGTATCCGTATTTGGGAACCGGGCGGCTGCCGCCCGGTGGACAAGCGTTCCGGCCCCCCTTGGGCCCGGCGGAAACCGCCCTCCCCGCCCCGGCAATCCGCAGTCGGGGCACCCTGCGGGGCCCCCCAACTCTCCGGCGCATGGCGGCATACCTGGAAAAATCGACCTTCCCCGCCGTGAATCGCGACCAACCGCGCGGACAGGGACCGTTCAGATCAATCCTCGGTTTTCAGCACCGCCAGGAACGCGGACTGGGGAAGTTCCACCTGCCCCACCATCTTCATCCGCTTTTTACCTTTTTTCTGTTTTTCAAGCAGTTTTCGTTTACGACTGATATCACCGCCGTAACACTTGGCCGTCACGTCCTTTCTGAAGGCCGAAACGGTCTCGCGTGAGATGACCTTTGCACCGATGGCCCCCTGCACTGCGATCTTGAACATCTGACGGGGAATCTCCTCCCTGAGTTTCTTGCAGGCAACCCTGGCCCTTTCCACGGCCCGGTCCCTGTGGACAAGCTGGGAGAGGGCGTCCACCCTTTCGCCGTTGATGAGGATATCCAGCTTCACCAGCTCGGTTTCCCTGAAGCCGATGATCTCGTAATCAAAGGAGCCGTACCCCTGGGTAACGCTCTTGAGCTTGTCGTAAAAGTCGTAGACCACCTCGGCCAGGGGAAGCTCGAAGATCATCTCCAGCCTGCTGCTGGTGAGGTACTGGTAGTTGCTGCTGATGCCCCTTCTGTCCAGGCAGAGCTTCATCACGGCCCCCATGTACCGGTCGGGAATGATGATGGCGGCGCGGATAAAGGGCTCGCTCGTTGTGGCGATGTTCGTGGGATCCGGGTAGAGGGCCGGGTTGTCGATCGAAAGGAGCTCCCCGTCGTTCATGGTGATCTCGTATTGCACCGAGGGCGCGGTGAGAATCAGGGAGAGTTCGTACTCCCTCTCCAGGCGCTCCTGGACCACTTCCAGGTGGAGGAGTCCCAGAAATCCGCAGCGGAATCCGAAACCCAGGGCCGCCGACGAATCCTTTTCGTAGATCAGGGAGGCGTCGTTGAGCTTCAGCTTCTCCAGTGCAACGGTGAGCTCCCCGTAATCGTCCGAGGCAACCGGGTAGATCGAGGAGAACACCACCGGATTGGGATCCCTGAACCCGGGCATGGGCGTTTCGCATCCCCCCTTGGCCAGGGTGATGGTATCGCCGCACTTGGTATCGCTGACGGTCTTGATCCCGGCGATCATATACCCCACCTGCCCCGCCGAAAGCTCCTTCATGGGATGCCGCACGATCTTGAAGAGTCCCACCTCCTCAACCCTGTAGGCGGCATTATTGGACATGAACTTCACCGTGTCCCCAGCCTTTATTTTCCCGGAAAAGATCCTGAAGTGAACGATGGTCCCCCGGTAGGGATCGTAATGGCTGTCGAAGATCAGGGCCTTGAGGGGGGCGTCCGCTTCCCCCTCGGGGGCCGGCAGGAGCTTCACGGCGGCCTCCAATACCTCCTCGATGCCCACGCCGGTCTTGGCCGATGTGAGCACGCAGGTCTCGGGATCCAGGCCGAGGTCGTCCTCAATCTGCTGCTTCACCCACTCGATCTCGGCCGACGGCAGGTCGATCTTGTTGATAACCGGGATGATCTCCAGGTCGTGTTCCATGGCAAGGTAGAGGTTTGCAAGGGTCTGCGCTTCGACCCCCTGGCTCGCATCCACGATGAGAAAGGCGCCCTCGCACGAGGCAAGGGCCCTTGAGACCTCGTAGGTGAAGTCCACATGGCCCGGGGTGTCAATGAGGTTCAGGGCGTATGTTTTGCCGTCTTCGGCCTTGTAGGGGAGACATACGGTCTGGCTCTTGATGGTGATGCCCCGCTCCCGTTCGATATCCATGGAGTCGAGGATCTGGTCCTTGAAGTCCCTGTCGGCGACCACCCCGGTCTTCTGGATCAATCGATCCGAGAGGGTGGACTTGCCATGGTCTATATGTGCTATAATACTGAAATTTCTAATGTTTTTCATTCACTTACCCAGATTTCCGGCACAGGTGCCCGAACCCTTCTTCCCCCTCCTGTCAATATGTTTCCCGGGGTGTTTTCATACCCCGCGCGGCACCTTGCAAACAGTGCTTAGATAATGGTTCCAGGAAGTTCAAGGGCCAAAAGTCGGTTGACACAAACGGTGGTTCCCGTTATAAGATTAATACTGAACGGAGGTTAATTACCAATTGCAGTTGTTCGTGTCAACCCTGATACTCTTTTCCCAACATCCCGGGAACAAACCTTAATGCATTCGATCGGATACGTAAACCCATGGACAGCCGGATTCTAATTGTCGACGACGACAGCGCCATCAGGGATTCCATGCAGGAGTTCCTCGGCATCGCTAAATTCGGGGCCACATTCACGGCCGCCAGCGCCGAGGAGGCCCTCGCCTTCCTGAAGGAGAATCCCATGGACGTGGTGATCACCGACATCATGATGGACGGGATGGACGGACTCGAGCTCACGGACCAGATCAAAAGGGAATATGACGCCGAGGTGATCGTCATGACCGGCTACAGCGCCGATTACTCATACGAGGAGGCGATCAACAAGGGTGCCAGCGACTTCGTGTTCAAACCCGTGAGGTTCGAGGAGCTGTTGCTCAGGTTGAAAAGGGTTGTCCGGGAACGATCCCTGAGACAGGAGCGGGACCGCATGGTGGAAAAGCTCAAGAAGCTCGCCATCACCGACGGCCTTACCAAGCTGTACAATTCCCGCTACTTCTACGAGCAGCTGAACCTGGAGATCGACCGCTTCAACCGTTACAAGCATCCCCTTTCCCTCCTGCTTCTGGATATCGACCATTTCAAGAACTTCAACGACAGGTACGGTCACCTGGAAGGGGACAAGGTACTGGTTCGTCTCGGTAAGGTGATCAAGTCCTGCCTGAGGACCCTGGATACGGGGTACCGTTACGGGGGCGAGGAGTTCACCGTCATCCTTCCGGAAACAAGCCCCCACGAGGCGGTTGTGGTGGCCGAGCGCATCAGGAGCATCCTGAAACAGGAGAAGATCTCTCCCCTGCCCGAGACCGCCGTGCCCATCACCATCTCCATCGGGATCGCAGAATACCACGAGGGAGAGGAGCTCACCGACCTTGTCAAGCGGGCGGACAGCGCCATGTACCTCTCCAAGGACGGGGGGCGGGACAGAATATCAACCCTGAGTTTTGAGGAGCACGCGCCATCGGACCCCCTTCCGTAACCTACACCCTGTTGACCTCGGCAACCCCTTCACAGATCGAAACGATCATCTCCCTCTACAGGAGCGAGGGATGGTGGACCGAACCTTCCGACGGCCCCAAAATGGTCCGGGGCATCGTTACGGGAAGTCACCTCTTCATGATCGCCGAAGCCGGCGAGGAGATCATCGGCATGGGGAGGGTCATCAGCGACGGGGCCAGCGATGCATATATTCAGGACGTAACCGTAACAAAAGCTTACAGGGGCAAGGGGATCGGCTCTTCGATCATCCAGCGCCTCCTTTTGGCATTAAAGAAAACCGGGCTCGAGTGGGTCGGCCTCGTGGCCGAGAACAACAGCCGGGGTTTTTACGAAAAACTGGGATTTGTCGCCATGAAAGACGCTGTTCCCATGTTGAAAAAGGCACCATGAAATTCAAAATCACAACACCTTCCGACTATGACCATTTAAGCCGTTTTTTCGAAAAACAGGACAGACGCCTGTGCCTCTACTCCCTCTCCTCCATTATCGCGTGGAGCGGAGATATCTGCGAAACCATGTGGGCGATTGACGGGGAGCGCCTGATATTCAAAAACGTGTTCCCGGGCAAACCGGAAAAGAGCCACCTGGTGCTGCCCATGGGCGGCGCCAAGGCCATGCCGCCTTCGGAACTTGCCGCCCTCTCTTCCTCACTCGAACTTGCAACCGTCCGTTTTGCAACCGACAGCTACTTCGAGGAGTTCGGCCGGGAGAACGTGGAAGCCCTCTTTTCCGTTACCCCCCAGACCGAGTATGAGGATTACGTCTACCTCACCGACGATCTGTCGACCCTCAAGGGAAACCGCTATTCAAAAAAGCGAAACCTGGTGAACCAGTTCAAGCGGGAATACATGAACGGCAGCCCCCGGGTGGAAACCCGAAGGATCACCGTGGACGACGCGGACGACTGCCTCTCCTTTCTCCGCAGATGGTGCGAGGAGCGTTCCTGCGACCAGGAGGGAGACGAATCCCTTGCCTGCGAAAAGGACGCCATTGAAAAATCCCTGCACCACATGGACGCCATCGGCATGGAGGGGTTGCTCCTCACCATCGACGGCGTTGTCCATGCCTTCGGCATCGGAAGCCGCCTCACCGGCGACATGGGCGCCTTTCATTTCGAAAAAGCCCTGGCCGGCATTAAAGGGCTCTACCAGTACTTCGACCGGGAGTGCGCCCGAACCCTCTTTTCCGGATATCGCTACATCAACAAGGAGAGCGACATGGACCTTCCCGGACTCGCCAAGGCCAAGCGGTCGTACCACCCCGTGGAGTTCGTCAAATCCTACATGCTGACCCCCCGCTAACCCCGATGGGATCTTTTCACTTGCGGAGAAATTCCAATTTATGATATTATTTGTGGGAGTGAAGATGGGGACTTCACGAGGATCAGAACACACCACACCGCGCCCCTGAGCAGGACAAGCCCAAAGGGCATCGCCGATTTTCTCAATACGACAAAACGGATTTTAATACTGCCGTCCGATCTTTGTATCCCCGCTTGGAGTCTTATACACAGCATACGGCGGGAGGAAAACATGCCCACACTGGAAGAGCGTGCGCTGGAAAGCGTTTCGGAAAAAACGACGAGACTGAAGGACCGGCAGTATGAGTTCACCGTCGGACCCGAGATGGCGAATTACGTTGAGATGCTCGAAAAGTACATACTGCAGATGGAAAGGCGCCTGAACCGGCTCGAAAAACTGTCCGGAAACGGTTGCCTCCCATGACCCCGGGGAACCGGGGAACACGGTTCCCGGGCCCCTTTTAGAAAAACGCTCGAAAACCGGCCCGGCGGACTCGGCGAGTCCGCCGCCGAAGGAAATTTGGAATCCCCCCCCCAACGATTCCGTTGAAAAAACACAAAAACAGTCACGGGGCCGCTCTTTACCGTGTGAAACAATGCCCCCCCGGGAGCAAGGCGGGAACCGGATGACAATCCGGGGAGAATCGATGATTTCGGGCCATTCCGGCGCCGTGATTCCCGGGAAACAAGAGCAAAACCGTAAAAAAAGGTGAAGGGGCTCACCCTCCACCTCTTTTCCCATGATCCGGGGGGGGTATCAGACGCCGGTGCCGATCCGCATCGAAAGATCCACGGACCTCGCCTGATGGGTCAAGGCCCCGGATGAAATAATATCCACCCCCGTGTCCGCAAGAAGCTTCAGATCCTTTTTCACCACGGAGCCGGAAACCTCCACGACGGCCCTTCCGGCCACGAATTCCACCGATTCCCTTATTTCCGCGATATCCATATTGTCCAGCATGATCACCTCGGCCCCCGCCGAAAGCGCCTGTTCCAGCTCCTTCCGGCAGGTCACCTCCACCTCTATCTTTACAAGATGGGATACCTTCCGGCGAACCGTTGAAACCGCCTGTTCGATGCCGCCGCAAACGGCGATATGGTTGTCCTTGATCAGCACACCGTCATAGAGGGCCGTGCGATGATTGAAGGCGCCCCCCACCCTCACGGCGTATTTTTCAAGGCCTCGCCACCCCGGCGTTGTCTTGCGGGTGTCCACGAGACGGACCGGACTGCCGGCAAGCTCCTCCACATACGCCCTGACGTTGGTGGCGATCCCCGAAAGGCGTTGGAGGAAGTTCAGTGCCGTTCGCTCCCCCTTGAGGAGCACGCAAAGGGGGCCTTCCACGGTGAGGAGGGTATCCCCGGGGGCAACGGTTTTGCCGTCTTCGGTTTCGGGTTTGAAGACCACCGAGGGGTCCAGGGTGGCAAAAACCCGCCTTGCGGTGTCGAGCCCGGCAACCACCAGGGACTCCTTTGCAACGATTTTTCCAACTCCCCCGAGCCCCTCGGGAATCAGGTTGTCCGTGGTGATGTCGCCGAGTCCCAGGTCCTCGGCAAGGGCTAGATCTATGATACTTTGAATGGAATCCATTTGGTTCTTCTCCGTCCCGGGATTCGCGACTCACCCGCGAGGCGCCCCGGGGCCCGTGCATTGGGTTGTTTTCGATAGGGTCCCGGATCGCTTCTTTCACCGGGAAAGCCGCCGGACAAGGCCCGGATCGGCCGGCCTTCCCCCCTTTGCAAAGGGAGGAAGGCATGGTATTTAGGCGGACTCCATCTCCTTGATCTTCTCCAGGGTCCCCTGGAGCTTCTCCTGTTTTTCGAGAAGTTCCGCGTGGTTTTCCTTTACCTTCTCCACAACGTCCGCGGGCGCCTTGGAGAGGAAGCCCTCGTTGTTGAGTTTCTTTGCGATGGAAACCATCTCCTTGGTGATCTTCCCGATCTCCTTTTCCAGGCGCGCCGATTCCTTGGCGAAATCCACGACCCCTTCCAAGGAGACGAACACCTCCGCGCCCTCCACGATGGCCGTGGCCGAGGATTTGGGTTTCTCCCCGGGAAGGGAGACCGTAAGGGATTTAAGACGCGCAAGAACGGAGATCACCTCCTCGTTCTCCCGGACCAGGGTGATCATCGCCTCGTCCGCCGCATGGAGGGTCACCTCCAGGGCCTGTGAGGGCGGAATCTTCATCTCCCCCCTGATGTTCCGCACCGCAGTGATGATTCCCATGACAAACCCCATGCCGGCCTCGGCTTCGGGATCTTCCCTGAGGGCGGAATCTCCCTTCTCCTCGGAGGGAAAGGTCGCCTCCATGATGGAGCCCTCGGTGCCCGGAAGCTTGTGCCAGATCTCCTCGGTAACAAAGGGGGTGAAGGGATGGAGAAGGACCAGGGTATCCTTCAGCACCCTTGCCAGCACGTTTCGGGAGGCGATCTGGGCCTTTTCACCGAGCTTGCCGTAAAGGGCCGGCTTTGCCGCCTCCACGTACCAGTCGCAGAACCGGTGCCACACGAACTGGTATGCCGCGCCGGCGGCATCGTTGAACCGGTAATCGTCCAGCCCCTCCTTCACCTCGGTGACGGCGCGCGAAAGCCTTGCGAGGATCCAGCGATCCGCCAGGGAGATCTCGTCGTAATTCACGGGAGAAGGGGCTTCCTCGATATGCATGAGGGAAAACCGGGCCGCGTTCCAGAGCTTGTTGATAAAGTGGCGATACCCCTCCACCCGCTCGATGGACATGCGGATATCCCTGCCCTGGGCCGCGAAGGCCGCGAGGGTGAAGCGGAATGCGTCGGTGCCGTGGCTCTCGATCACCGTGAGGGGATCGATGACGTTCCCCTTTGACTTACTCATCTTCTTGCCCTCTTCGTCCCGGACAAGGGCGTGGATATAGACGTCGGAAAAGGGAATATCTTCCATGAAATGGATTCCCATCATCATCATCCTCGCCACCCAGAAGAAGAGGATGTCAAACCCGGTGATCAGGGTGGAGGTGGGATAAAAGGTCTTCAGGAGCTTTGTGTCCTCCGGCCATCCCATGGTGGAAAAGGGCCAAAGGGCGCTGCTGAACCAGGTGTCGAGAACGTCCGTTTCCTGGGTCAGCTCCTTTGACGAACAGGAGGGACAGGTGGAGGGATCCTCCATCTCGACGATCATCTCCCCGCAGGAAGCACAGGTCCACACCGGTATCCTGTGCCCCCACCAGATCTGGCGGGAGATGCACCAGTCCCTGATGTTGTACATCCACTCGTAATAGGTCTTGGTCCAGTTCTCGGGGATGATCTTGGTGCGACCGTCCTCAACCGCGTCGATGGCCTTCTTGGCAAGGGGCGCGACCTTCACGAACCACTGCTTGGAGAGGTTGGGCTCCACCACGGTCTTGCACCGGTAGCAGTGGCCCACGCTGTGATCGTGCGCCTCCACCTTTACCAGGAGCCCCTCTTCGGTCAGGGCCTTTACCACGGCCTTCCGACACTCAAAGCGGTCCAGCCCCTCGAACCTGCCGGCCCCCTCGGTCATGACCCCGTTGTCGTCGATCACCTTCACGGAATCGAGGTTGTGGCGCATCCCGATCTCGAAGTCGTTGGGGTCGTGGGCCGGGGTTACCTTCAGGGCGCCGGTGCCGAACTCGGTCTCCACGTAACCGTCTCTTATGATGGGAATGACCCGGTCCGTGAGGGGAAGGCGGACATTTTTCGCCGAGATCCCGCTGTAACGGGAATCATCGGGGTTCACGGCAACGGCCGTGTCGCCGAACATGGTCTCGGGCCTTGTGGTGGCCACGACAAAATGCCCGGAGCCGTCCTCGAAAGGATACTTGATATGGTAGAGGCTGCCGGCCTTGTCCTCGTGCTCCACCTCGAGATCCGCAAGCGCGGTGTTGCACCTGGGGCACCAGTTGGTGATATAGTTCCCCTGGTAGATCAGCCCCTCCTTGTACAGGGCCACGAACACCTTGCGAACCGCCAGGGAGAGCCCCTCGTCCATTGTAAATCGCTCCCTGTCCCAGTCGCAGGAGGCGCCCATGCGCTTGAGCTGATTTATGATGGCGCTGCCGGACTCCTCTTTCCACTCCCAAACCTTCTCGATGAACTCGTCCCTTCCAATGGAGTGGCGGGTGACGCCCTCCTTGGCCAGCTTTTTTTCCACCACGTTCTGGGTGGCGATGCCCGCATGGTCGGTACCGGGCATCCACAGGACATTGTCGCCCATGAGCCTTCTGTACCGGCAGAGGATATCCTGCATGGTCACATTGAGGGCATGGCCCATGTGCAGCACGCCGGTGACGTTCGGGGGGGGGATCACGATGGCATAGGACGCCTTGTCGCTCTCGTCGGACGCCGAAAAAAGCCCCTCCTTTTCCCAGAATTCATACCAGCGTTTCTCCACATCACCCGGTTCATAGCTCTTATCAAGCAAGTCGGAACTCATATCAAAGCCTCTCGCATCCACCAAGGGGCCATGCCCATTCGGCGGATAAAAATTAATCGTTTATTTATATCTTATTAAAAACGGAAAAGGAGATCATCCCCGATCTCCCGCCGCGTAAAATCTTATGACACCATGGGTTGGTCCGTTTCAAACTCCCATGGGCCGTCTCCATGAAATCGGACCTCCCGGGGAGCGAATCGCATATGCGTGCCCGGGAAGATCATGCCGAAAACCCTAAGGAGCATCACTCTTTAAAATGTTCTTCAAGCGCTCTATCTCCCGGGAAACCGTTTTTTCCACCGCCTCCACCAGCAAGCCCTCGATCTTCTCCCCGTAGAGTTCCCGCACCACCTTTTCCACCGCCCCGCGCAACTCCTCTTCGGTGATGCGGCGTTCCAGGTCGCCGAAGGCAGCAGAGTCGCTCACCGCCTCTTTTTCAGCGGGCTGCATCAGTTCCGGCACCGGCTCTTTTTCAGTAGACTCGATCGGTTCGGTCACCGGTTCCTCCTCGGCGGGCTCGGTCAGGTCGATCACCGGCTCCCCTTCGGCGGGTTCGGTCAGGTCGATCACCGGCTCGCCTCCGGCGGGTTCGGTCAGGTCAATCACCGGCTCGCCCACGGCGGGTTCGGTCAGGTCGATCACCGACTCCCCTTCGGCGGGTTCGGTCAGGTCGATCACCGGCTCGCCCACGGCGGGTTCGGTCAGGTCGATCACCGACTCCACTCCGGCGGGTTCGGTCAGGTCGATCACCGGCCCCCCTTCGGCGGGTTCGGTCAGGTCGATCACCGGCTCCCCGGCACTATCTTCCCCACGCACGTTGATCCCCTTTGTGTTCCCCGCGCCGCTTACAAGGTCTTTATCGGCGGGTTTCAATGCTCCCGAATCACCACTGCCGTCATTCTTTTCACCCATATCACCCTCGCTATCGTTTCCACTGGAATCCACCGGGACCAACAACTCACTAAAATCATGAAAAATTATCACACGCCATTTTCCGTGTCAAGATCTTTGCCGCCATTCCCGCCCCCATGACTTTCGACGTTTTTTCAATGCGTTAAACAGGGAACTCACCGGTCATCTCCGAGTGTGGGCGCCTTCCCGTGAGATCCCGACCGGCTAAAAGTGACATGGAGTCGGTTTCCAGCCCTCCGCGATCGCCCCTTTGACATTGACCCGGCAATTGACAACTGCGGGTTTTGAAATCGAAATGATTCATAAAAACAAACAGATGGTTTGGCGTCGGGCTTGCATGCCCGGTTGACTGTATAAGAGTTATATGCGCGATACCGCGCGAGGTCGGGACAAAGCGGAAATTATCCATTGAAGGTGAATTCGTGCGCAATACCGCGCGCGAGGTTGCGACATCCTCCTTTTTTTGAATTTTCTCTTGAAAACAGGGTGTTGTGCTGTTACACAGCGATCATGACACGTCGATTTCAAATAAACGGTTCCGACATCAGCGGCACCATCGCAACAGTTTCCGGCGGTGATGCCAGGCATATGTTCAATGTTCTGCGCCTTAAACCCGGAGAAGAAATACGCCTTTTCGACGGAACGGGCCTCGAGTACGAGGCCGTTATCACCTCCATCAGTTCCCGTTCGGCGGTGCTGGAAATCACCGAGCGCTTTTCCTCGAAAACCGAATCGCCGCTTAAGATCAACGTGGCCCAGGGGTTTCTCAAGGACAAGAAGATGGATATCCTTGTAAGGCATCTCACCGAGCTGGGTATCACCCGGTGGGCTCCCTTTACGGCGGACCGCTCCATCCCCACCCCCGACCCCAAGCGTCTGGCAAAGCGGATCGAGCGGTGGCGTAAAATCTCAAAAGAAGCCCTCAAACAATGCAGGAGAGGGGTGGAGATGGAGATATGCTCTCCCCTGACCCTGGACGGCGTCCTGGAATGGGGCAAAACATGCGATTTGAAAATCATCTTCTGGGAAGAGGCCGGCGTCCCCCTCACCCGGGAACTCTCCCCCGCCGGCGGGGAACGGGAGATTCTCATTGTTCTGGGCCCCGAAGGCGGGCTTTCCAGTCGAGAGGTGGAAAAAGCCCGGGAGGCGGGTTTTGTCTCCTGCACCCTGGGCCCCCGAATCCTCAGGGCGGAAACCGCGTCCCTGTCCGCATGCACCCTTGTACAGTATCTTTTCGGAGATATGTGCAGGCAAAAGGAAAATAGTGCTTGACAAACCGACGCGCTTTTCCTATACGTAGCTCGTTCCTGACGAGCCCAGGTAGCTCAGTCGGTAGAGCAGGGGACTGAAAATCCCCGTGTCGGCAGTTCGATTCTGTCCCTGGGCACCATTCGCGAGTAAGGCCGTTGAAGCACGCTTCAACGGCTTTTTTATTTTCCCGTCACTTATTCTTCCATACGGCCGAAAACGGCCTTCCTTGCCCCGGGTCACGGGAACGAGGAGATATCCCGGGAAATCCGGGTATTCTTTCCGAGAACGTCCGATACCGCCCCCATCCGTCAGCACCGTGCCCCCGGATTTTCCCCTGTTTCACCCATGCACCCCGCACCGGATCACACACCGGTAAACCTCGCGCTTTCGGGATGGAGACGATGGCCCGTCACACAACGCTTGCGGGACTCCAATCACCGCCAATCGGCAGGCACGCACAATTTTCATGAGCATGATACCGCATGCGGGAAATGGAAAAAAAGTGATTCGAGGGGGTATCCAAGGGTGTTTTTTGGGGGGCCTGTTGGAGAAATCAAAAAACGGGAAAAAATGATGGGGAACAGTAAGAGTAGGGGCAGAGCGGATGCGCGGGCTCCGGGCAGTACCCGGATTCAGGGTGAAATATACCGGGTGCGTCGTCCCGGCACACCTTCCCACCGAAAAATCGTTATGTACAGGATTGTCGTTCAGGGAACCGGGGGCCCGGTTTCTTCATCGGAGGGGACGGTACGGTACCCTCGGCCCCAATGGGAACGAATCAACCGGATAAAGACATAGACGTCCCGCCGTCAAGAGATCCGCCTCTTTCCCAGCCGCCGTCCACGTTCCCCCAGAGAAATGCGTCCAGCTGCACCGCCTGGGCCGGGGACATTTCACCGAACTGGACCCGGCATTTGCGCATGGGTTTGCCGGCACGCTCGACCTTGTCGTCGAAAACCTTTTTTATGGGAATCTTGTGAACATAATGGCGGGTGCTGCTCAGGAAAAGATCCGTTTCCGTAATGGGCTCGGAACCCTTGGTGGAATCGTAATACTGAAATGCGATTCCTCCCCTGCTGATATCCACGATCTGCCCCACCCGTCTCGAATTTGGGCTCAAGGAGGCATAGGCGCCCGTTTTCGCCATGAACCGCTCGTATTTTCTTCGTTCCAACGCTCATCTCCAATGGCATTCCGGCTTCGGTACCTGCGGCATAATCGCTAATGAACCCCGCGGCTCCGATTCGGGAAGTCGCCCCGTGCGGGCTTCTCCCGCCGGGATTTCGGTTCCCCAGGAACACCGCAAGCGCGAAATGCGGGCGGAAAAACCGGGGGCAATTGCACCGCTGCCCGTTGCGAAAGACGGTCGGCGCAGTTTTCTACTTATGGCCTCATAATAGGATATTGCTCATTTTGTCAAATCTTTTCCTTATTGTAAATCGTTTTTTCAGCATTTGTCCGACATCCGTACAGCGCGTACGGCGATCTCGCTTTTGGGGAATATGGGAATAAATGGAAAATTCCTTGACCCGGCTCCTTATGTGGGCTATCCGGTCCGGACCCCCTCCCCCCGACGGGCGGGGGGTGATATGATGGATACGAAGGACAACCAAGAACCCTGCTCCCAAAGCGGCGCCTTCGTTCGACCGAACAGCACCCGCTTATTTCAAGGAATGCACCGATAATGGAAAATCACGCCTATCTTCCCACGACACCGGCGGAAATGAAAAAACGGGGCTGGGAACGCGCCGACATCATCCTTGTCACGGGGGACAGCTACATCGACAGTCCCTTCATGGGAATTGCCGTGATCGGAAGAGTCCTTGAACGGGCGGGATACCGGGTGGCCGTCATCGCCCAACCCGACACGGATTCGGAAAAGGATATCGGGCGGCTGGGGGAGCCCAAACTGTTCTGGGGGGTATCGGCGGGTTCCGTGGACTCCATGGTGGCCAACTACACGGCAACGGGGAAGAGGAGGAAGCAGGACGATTATACCCCCGGCGGCATCAACGACCGACGCCCGGACCGGGCCGTTATCGTGTACGCGAACCTGATCCGGCGATTTTTCAAGGATACCGCCCCCATCGTCCTGGGGGGCATCGAGGCCTCCTTGAGGCGGGTCAGCCATTACGATTTCTGGTCCAACAGGGTTCGTCGATCGATCCTGTTCGATGCAAAGGCGGATTATCTCGTGTACGGCATGGGAGAGCGGGCCGTCCTGGAGCTGGCCGCCTGCCTGAAAGCTTCGGGAGACCACGAAAACATCAGGGGATTATCCTATATCGCGAAGGAAAGGCGGGAAGACTATACGGAACTTCCCGCCCACGAGGCGGTCGCGGGAAACCCTTCCCTGTTCAGGGAGCTTTTTGCAACTTTTTACCACAACAACGACCCCGCCCATGCAAGGGGACTCTGCCAGAAACACGGAGACCGGTACCTAGTGCAGAACCCGCCCGCCGATTACCTGACGGAAAAAGAGCTGGACGACCTGTCGGAGCTGAACTTTCAAAGGGACCTTCATCCCTGGTACGGACGTGAGGGGGAGGTACGGGCCCTGGATACCATCCGCTTCTCCATCGCGACCCACAGGGGCTGCTACGGAGAATGCAACTTCTGCGCCATCGCCGTTCATCAGGGGCGAACCGTGAGGTGGCGAAGCGAGAACTCCATCGTCAGGGAAGCCGAGTCATTTATCACCCACAAGGAGTTCAAGGGGAACATCCTGGACCTGGGAGGTCCCACGGCCAATATGTACGGGTTTGAATGCGACAAGAAGCTGAAGCGGGGGAGCTGCCGGAACCGTCGATGCCTCTTTCCCGAGGCCTGCCCCCACCTGAAGCCCGATCACGGCCCCCTTCGCCGCCTGCTGGGCCGGGTCAGGGGCATCAAGGGAGTAAAGCGGGTGTTCGTTGCCTCGGGCATCCGGCACGACCTGCTCCTCGCCGACAAAACCCAGGGTCTCCCCTATCTCGGGGACCTGGTCTCCCGCCACATTTCGGGCCAGATGAAGATCGCGCCCGAGCATGTGGACGAAGGGGTTCTCAAATGCATGGGAAAACCCGGGGGAGAGCGCCTCATGAAGTTCAAGAACACCTTTGACAGGCTCACCCGCGCGGCTGGAAAAAAGCAGTACCTGACCTATTATTTCATGGCGGCCCATCCCGGTTGTTCGGACGGGGAGATGAAAACCTTGAAGAAGTTCGCCACAAGCAACCTCGGACTCAATCCCGAGCAGGTGCAGATCTTCACGCCGACCCCGGGAACCTGGTCCACCCTCATGTATCACACGGGAACGGATCTTTTTGACGGAAACCGCCTTTTCGTGGAAAGGGACCGGAACAGGAAGGAAGCCCAGAAACGGATCCTCACCCGCAAGGGGGCATACGCCGGAAAGGTCGCGGGGCGATCTCCCGCCGCCCCCGGAAAGGGCCGCGTGAAAAAAACCACCGGAAAGAGATCTTTCCGGCCGCGTTGCGCCAAGAAAAAATAACCCGGGTCAATGGGAGACCAACTCCACCTCAACCCTTCGGTTGGCGCGTCTCCCCGCCGCAGTATCGTTACTCTCGAGGGGGTTGTCGGGCCCCTTTCCAAAGGTCTCGATCTGGGAATAATCCGCTCCCTTCCCAAGAAGATAGCTCTTCACCATGCCGGCCCTGAACCTGGAGAGGGTCCGATTATAACCTTCGGAGCCGGCCGAATCCGTGTATCCCGTCACCCGGATCATTGCCCCGGGATTCAGGTTCAGGAAAACCGCCAGGTCGTCCAGCCTTTCCGTTGTTTCCCTGACAAACTCGTTGGAGTTTCTGGTAAACCTGACGACAACCCTGTTCTTTCCCATGAAATCGGAGGCAAGCGGACCTGTTTCCTCCACGGCGGGTTTCACGGTCATCACGATTTTTCCCGGGTCTTCCATCGGGTCCCGCGCTTCGCCGGATGGGGCGGAAGGTCCCCGAGGGGCGGCCCCGGAAGCGGCGCCCCCGGGCTCCGGCTTGGCGGCATCACTTTCCCTCTCCGGAACATCCCCCCTCCCGGGGCGGGACACCGGCTCAAGGGCAACGGCATCCGCCGGCGCCCGGGCGACTCCCCTGGAAAGGAACGTAAACCGGGCCTCCGCCGCCTCCCGAACCCCGTGGTAGACTTCCGGAAACAGGAGGTACCCGGAGAGCAGGAGCAGCCAGACGATCATTGCCGCGTACAGGAATTTTTTCCAGAGCGGGTCCGACTGCCGAACCGGCCCCCCAACCTCCCGGCCCAGGGCCCCGGCCAGTGTATCGGGCTGCTCCGGCGAAAGCTCGCCGCTCCCGGCGGCCGGAGGGGCCTCTTCCCCTTCCGGAACTTCGGCGGCCCCGTCCCCGGGTATGCTCAGTTCATCCGCGCATTCATCGATGACCGCGCCGTTTATGACGGGCATCTCCTTCACGTAACCGGACAGGAGGGCGTGATCGCAGACGATGTTGATCAGGCGGGGATACCCCTTGGAAAAGTTGTACACCGCCTCCAGGGCATCCTCGGAGAAGATGGGCCCGGGCCCGCCGGCAACGGTGAGCCGGTGATTGACATACGCCCCTGTTTCTTCCCGATCAAGTGGGCTGATGTTGTAGTTGACGGTCATCCGCTGGCGCACCGCGCTGTTTTTCGGGGCGGTCAGGATCCGGTTGAACTCGTTCTGTCCCACGAAAAAGATGTTCAACAGCTTGGTGTCCCTCCGCTCTATGTTCGACAGGAGCCGGATCTCCTCCAGGAGTTCCTGGGAGAGCATCTGGGCTTCGTCGACAATCAGGAGGACTTTTCTCCCCTCCTCGTACACCCTGTTGAGAAACACGTTGAACTGGACAAGGAACGCGCCCTTGCTGTCAAAACTGCGGCCCATGCCGAAAGCCGAGGAGATATAATTGAAAAAATCCAGCTTTTCGAGCCCCGGGTCCGGAACCGTTGCATGGACCACATCCTCCCCCAGGCTGTCCACCAGGGTATGGATCAGGGTCGTCTTTCCGGTGCCCACATCCCCCGTGAGCAGCAGGAACCCCCTGTTGTCCATGACGCCGTACTTCAACACGGCAAGGGCCTCCCTGTGCTTTTCTCCGTGCCACAGGAACGCGGGGTCGGTGCTGATCTGAAACGGCTTGAGCTTCAAGCCATAGAAGTTACGATACATGTTTACTCTTTATCTTTCTCTTTCTCTGCAATGCGTTTCAAGAGTTCGATCATCTCCCTGTTCTGTTCCATTATCCCGTCGTATTTTTCAAGCATTAAATCGTATTTTTCAGCCAGCCGCGTATTCTGATCGTGGAGCAGCTTCAGGGCCTCCACGGTATAGGCGGTGCTCACCATGATCCGTTCACGCTTGAAGTCCCCGTGAACCGAGCTGTTGGGAGGGGGCTCGAGCCCGTCGTACACCGATGAAAACCGCTCCAGAAGCCGCGCCATGGGATCGCCGAAAACACCCGCCGGAAAACCGAGAATGATCACCGCGACCAGAATCCCCGGGAAAAACCTCCGCATCATATCGTCTCCTTTCATCATCCCCGCCCGGGGAATCCTAAGGCGTCTTCTTCGGTGCCGCCTTTTCCTTAAAAACAAATTTCCAGTCCGCATAGGTCGAAGCGTTTTCAAACTCCTCGAGCCCCTTGGGAAAGCCGGCGCGCTTGAGGGGCTTCAAGCTGCTCCCGGCATAAACCCCGCGGATCTTTCCCTTTGACGCCCTTATGATCTCCCATGCCCCGTCCTCGGCCATGGGGTTCCTGTATATTTTCCGGATATGCCGCCTGACCCCGGGAAATCGGTTGTCCCTGACCAGGTGCTCCAGGCGCGAGGGGAGCGAGTTCCGCTCCCCGGACCCGTAATAGGATCCCAGCGCGGCCCTGATCCGCTCCCCCGCGTAAAGGAGGGCCGCCTCCTTCTCCCTCTTTGCCGTCGTGGCCCAGTACCGGTTCGCCGAGGAAAACGCGATTCCGAAAACCACCACCATCACCAGGACCCCGAGGTAGGTAAAGCCCCCTGAATCCCGCGTGGGACCGGCCTCGACGTTATCCGGACAAGCGACTCTCTCCTTTATGCCGGCATCACCATTCATTATAGGGCACCCCGTCAAGCCCCACCTTGTAACTGCCGCTGTGGAGATCGAACACCGCGCCTTTCTCCTCTCCCTGGGGAGGGACAACGACCCAGGTGCTCGAAACGCGGGTAAACGGATCCGTCGGTATCTCCCTGATATATCTCTTTTCCACCAGGTCTTCCAGGGAATCCGGATAGGTGCCGTTGTCCGCATAGTGCTGATCGATCACATCCCTGAAGATAAAGAGGGTCCGCTTCAGGGAGGCCTCCTTCGCCCTGATGACCGTGCGCTGGAAACCGGGCATGGCAATGGACACCAGTATTCCCAGAATCGTGATCACGATGAGCATCTCCACGAGGGTGAAGCCCCTTTGATTTTCCGCCCAACGGCTCCCCATCCCGAAACCCCATTTTTTTCGTGTCAAAGTAAATCCCCGCCGCCCGGAGGTATTTTTGTCATGCATCGCCCGGGCCGCCCGTGACCGAGCGCCCGGTCCCTACCACGTGCCGTAGGGGGTCCCGTCAAGGGCCGTTTCATCACTGGTGCTGTAAACGTCGTAAACATCCTGCCCTCCCCAGACCGTGCTGTCCGGCTCGTCCACATAGGATCTGAGCCCCCATTTTCCGTTTTCGGTCATGGGGTCCCTTGGAATCCGCCTGAGGAACTTGACCCGTTTTTCAACCGGCCCCTTGAGGGCAGCCCCCTCCACCAGCACCTCGAGGGACTCCGGGTAGCCGTGGCCGTCCGCCTTTTTCTCGATCTTGTCGTCGTCCACGAACTTCTTGTATTCGTCCAAGGCGTTTCTGATCACCCTGAGCCCGCGTTTCAGCTCGATCTCCCGGGTCCTCTTGTAGGTCACCTGGGAAAGGGGAAGAATTCCCGTCGCCAGGATGGAGAGGATCGCGATGGTCACGATCATCTCCACCAGGGTGAATCCGGCGGCCCTACTCTCCATGGGCCCACTTCCTGTCGGCAACGTGAATATCATCGGCAAACGTCCCTTCCGCCTTTAATTTATCACAGGTTTTCAGGGCCTTGGCGTATCCATCGAACGCCCCCACGAACACCCTGAACCGTCGCCCGATCCCGGGCAGGATCGTTTCCACCCGGAAGCTGTCATACCCCGCCTCCGAAAGCGTCAAAGCCCTTTGATCGGCTTCCTTCCGGCCGGTAAACGAGTTGACCTGTATGCTGTACCGGACATTCAGGGGCCAGGTGAACCGTTCTTCTCCAGCGGCAACCGCCCCCTGCCCGGCCCCGCCCTTACCGGATTCTTCGGTAACGCCGCCCGCTTTCGAAGCCGGCTTTTTCTCGGATTTTCCGCCGGAGTCGATCTTGGCCGGGGCGCCGCCCCTTTCTCCTCTCCCCCCCCCCCCTTTCCGGGATTCACCAACGCCGCCGGACTCCTTTTTTCCCTCCTTTTTCTCCCCTGCGTCGGTTTTCTCCAGCAGGTTCATCAGGTATCCCTGATCGGGGTATTCACGAAAGGCGGTTTTTCTCCGGAGCGTGCTCTCGTACGGTTCCTCCCGTGAAAAACCCAAGGCGGTGCCGGACCACATACTCACGATCTCCTCTCCGGGGATCTCCTGCCCCCTCACGATAACGGGGGTGATGGTCATGAACAGATCGGTGTTGTCTCCCTCATCGGTATTGGTCGAGAAGAGGCGGCCGAGGACGGGCATCTCCCCCAACAGGGGTATCTTTCTGACATCGAGACGCTCCTCGTCCTTGATGAGTCCCCCGATAACGATGGACTCACCGTCCCTCACGGTGAGCACGGAACTCGTGGTCCTGGTGAGGATGCCGAACTGCGGATCGTCTTTCGTACCGCGATTGATCCCAATACCGCTCACCTCGAGGTGCAGCTTCAGCTCCACCTCGTCGTTGAGATTGATCAGGGGTTCGGTCAGAAGTTTCACGCCCACATCCTGGTATTCGAAATCATAGGTAACGTTGTTGTTGGAATCCACCTTCCGATTGGAGCGCAGGGGAACCCGCTCGCCGATATGGATCGAGGCCTTTTCCCCGTGTTTCACGCGAATCTGGGGTTGTGCCAGGGTTTTCGTGTCCCCCGTTGTCTTCAGGATGTTCAGGGTTGCCGTGGGAAGGGAGAGAAACAGCTCCTTGTTCGTGAGCCTGTCCAGTGAGTAAAGGGAGGCCTGCCCCGCGAACAGAGTGGTATCAGTGCTGTCGCTCTTGGTAACCTCCGTTGAGGTCTCCCCGATTCCAAGGGTTACCGAATCCGAGGTTTCCAGTCCCAGCTTATCCGACTTATTGCGCGTCACCTCGAGGATCTGCACATTGAGGAGCACCTCCGCAGGAGGCCTGTCGTTGGCTTCGATGATCTTCGAGGCGATCCCCATGAGGTCCTCGGTCCCCCGCACCACAACTGTGTTGAGCGTCTCGTTGGCCGTCACCTCCTTGATCTTCAGAACCCTGGAAAGGAGAGCGGCGGCCTCCTTCGCCTGCATATTGGCTAGGTAAAAGGTTCGAATCCGAAGCGCATCGTACATTTTCGCCTTTGCAGGTGTGTCCGGATAGATCAGGAGGGTCTTGTCGTTCACCAACCTTGCCGAAAGGGCATTGGTCTTCAGCAGAACCCCAAGAAAGCGGTCGAAAGAGACATCGGTCATGAACAGGGTGACCCTGCTCTCCTTCATGTCCTTGTCGAAAATAAAGTTGATCCCCGACAGTTTAGAGAGGATCTCAAAGACACTAACGATGGGCGTTTTCTTGAACTTCAGGGAAATCGGTGCCCTCGACCCGAGTTTGAGGCGACCAAGGAGACTCCCCTTTTCCTCCTTTCGAAAACTCTCCAGGGCTTCGAGGGCCGTTCTGTTGTCCGGGTTGTACGCCACCGCCTTTTTCAGGGCATCCCTTGACTGGTAATACCGATGGGCCGCCATGAGCTTGAGTCCCATCTTGAGGTAATGATCCGAAGCCCTGGCATCGTCTGTTTTAACAAGTAGTTCCCTTGCCTTGGCGTTGTTTCGGTCAAAGTCCAGGCTCCTCCTGAAAGCCGCCGCAGCAGCGTCCCACCGGCTCTCCCCAAGGAGTACCTCCCCCCTTGCAAGGTGTGCCATGGAAGCCTCGTAGCGGGTTCTTTCCAGGAGGAGTTTCAGCCTTGTGTCGTTGGGATTCTCCCCAAGTTTTTCCTCGAAAAACCGCGCACCAAGATCCCAGTCCCCAGAGGCGCTGTACCGCTCACCGGCGGACAGATCCAGCTCCCGGGGGACACATCCGCCCAGCCACAGCATTCCGGCAACCAGGATGATGCACCCGAAAAAACCGCCTTTTGTAACAATCCCGCCCATTTTATCTCCTTATCCGGTTTCCCCGCAGAACCCATTTTCCACCCCACGGCGTACCGGGCGCCCGGGATCGATTGTCCCCCCGCGCCCAGCATGCCCCCCCATCATACGGAAACGGGATCCCCGACCAACCTGCCCGCCCGGGCACCCTTTCCCGCCGAACCTACCGACCGAAATCGGCAACAGGGGAGCGCCGCCCCGAAAACACCTTCGCGACCCCATCAAAACCGGGACATATCGATGTACACGGTCTCGCCCAGGGCCGTGACCAGGAGTTTTATGGAACTGCCGGTGATCTCCTCCACAAGGTATTTTCCATCGATTCGATCACCCGGCCGGACAATGAGGAGCTGTTTGCCCCTTGACAGAAACACGCCCTTTTTTCCCTGCCCCTCATAAGTTCCGAACACCTTGAACCGTTGCAACTCCTCACGCACCCCGATCAGGGGGTCCACTTTCCGGGGGGGCCGATCCGCCGGGGCGGACCTCCTTGCCGGCCTCGGCTTCTCTTTTTTTTTCAGCACCCTTTTTTTCTTATAAAAAGGATCGTTCAAGACCGCGCCCCCGTGATCCGGAGGATTCAGGAAAAGCGAGAGGTACACCCCCTCCCGCTCCCCGGTTTCCCCGGGCGTGATCTTCTTGACCACCCGGGGGGAAGCAGGCTTGTACTTGAGCTCCCCCACCGATTCCTGAACATAGGGATTTCCAACTCTCCAGGTCACCGAAGCCGCCAGAACCAGCAGGAGCCCCCCCAGAATCAGCTCTTTTCTTTTTTTTTTCACGTTTCTTCCCGTGTCTGATCAAAATAGGTGGACAGTGTCACGCGCATCTCCACCAACCGCTCCTCCCCATCCGCCCTTTGAAAGGAGATCTTCCGGATACAGAAGAGTCCGGGAGACCCGTGGATTCGCACCAGCAACCTTTTCAAGGCACCATATTCCCCCGTAACCGCGAACGAGGCGGAATACCCCACAAGCCCCCCCACGACGGGGGTGGATCTGTATCGGAGCATGGTTGTGGAGACTCCCGCCCCTTCGATATAACGAAAAAGCTCCTCGGCCTGGCCCGCGATCCCCGATACGGACGGGAGACTCTTCCTGAAGGCCTCGAGCGCCTTTTTGTCCGATCCGTAATTCACCACGCGCGGGTCCCGCTTCTCGGGAGAAGCCGCCTTCCTTCGAGCCGCCCGATACTCCTTTCCGAGCCCCTCGACGGTCTTTTTCTGGCCCCCCGCCACATAAACGAAGAACAGCAGGTTCGCAACGAGCAAGGCGGCGCAGACACTCAGGAACCTCCCGTGATAACGGAGCACCGGGTACAGGCTATTTTCCATCGTCGTTCCCCATTGATACGGACTTCATGAATCCCCGGTAAAGCTCTCCCCGGGGAAATCCGCCCATGTTCAACCGCCCCGTGAGGGAAAAGCCGATCCCCCCCCCTTTTCCCGAGGGGTTAAAGGTGAGCTCCGAGAGCTCTTTCTTTTCGATCAGCCCCCCCCTGCCCAGGTTGCCGATAAATGTCCCCATTACCTTTGAGTTCTCCGCCCTTCCGGTGAGGGCGAGGTTGGTGAAATCATCCGAGTGGGAAACACTCCCAAGCCTCACGCCGGGAGGCACGGCTTTCTCCAGACGATCGAGGAGCTCCGGCCAGGGAAAACGATCCAGGAGTATCAGGCGGTTCACGCTTCTCTTTTCCTTTCGCACTTTCTCCAGCGCCTCCTTTGAAACGGTATGTTTAAAGGATGGATGCGCCCGGCTTACCGGGTCCTCCCCCACGATCCGATCGATCATCTCCCGGTAACGGGAGGCCTCAAGCCTCCGGTCCCTGTAGCTCACGAAATTAAAAGCGCTGAAGGCGAAAACCACGCAAAGGGAAAGAAGCACCACCAGGAAGGAGAGGCGCCGGTCCAGATAGGTCGCGGTAACAAGGTTGATACGCACGGGTTCCATCACCCCTCCCGGTCCTTCAGGCTCTGGGCGGCGCCCACTGCGGAGAGCACCGCGCCGTTCAAATCATCAGGGACTCCCCCCCTCCATTCGGCCGCGCGGGACTCGTCCATGGGCAACAGGGCGATTCCGTTCAGACCCGATAGGAGGTCTCCGAGTTCCGCTAGGTCCACCGGGGAGCGACTCCCCATGTAAAGGGCGCCGATCTTCCTGCCCACGCCCTCACTCCCATAGTATTGAATCGTCATGTCCATCTCCTCGTAGAGGGACTCGTCCGGAATCTCTTTTTTAATCTCCTGGTAAAAGACAATCCTGCCGTTTTCAAGAACATAAAAGGTAAAAAAGTTCTCGAATACCCCGGCGTACGCAACCGTCTCCCCCCCGGGAACCATGGGGCTGAAGAAGTTGAACTGGTTGAGTCCCCCGGGTCCCACAACCCTCGCCTGCCCCCCCGCCGCCGCAACCACCGCCTCATACTCCCCGATCACGTCATAGGTCCCCATGGCCACGAGAAGATCGCCCTTTCCGAGCCTTGCATGGGAAACCCTGAGGCTCTCCGCCGACAGGTGGAGGCTCCTCTGGGTGGACCAGGCCAACATCCGGTCGATCTCTCCGGGGGTGTCGGGCAACTCCTCGAAGCGCTGAACGGAAACCCTCACCGTTTCCATGGGCAGGGAAAGACCGATCTTTCCGGGCCTTGGGCCCAGCACCGAGCCGAGGGCAGCCGCCAGGGCGCTTCGGTCCCTTATGTTCGGGTTCCTGAACGAACAGGCAAGGGCTCCGGCCGGCAGGGGGGCCCGTTTGATATCGAGCACCTTCCAGCGGTCCCTTGCAAGCGCCGCCCGGACAGCGGTCACTCCGCTTCTGCCGATATCCACCCCGGTATATGTTTTGTTAAAACCGAATCCGAACATTATCCTATTCCCGGCTCCCCTGCCGCGCCGCGCGGATTCCAGGGAACGGTTGATTCATCATATTACAGGGAGGCCGCTTCCCCGGCCCCGGGCGAGTTCTCGATAAAGGTAACGCGATTGGCCTCCTCAAGGGTGGTCTCGCCGTTAAAAACCTCGTTCAGGGCCGCTCCCCTCAGGAAAACGGTCCCCATGGCCAGGGCCCTTTTCCTCAGTTCCCCGAGGGTCGCCTGGCGAATAAACATCTCCTTCATCCCGTCGTCCAGTTCGAGCAACTCGATGATCGCCTTCCTTCCCCTGAACCCGGTCCCCTTGCAATGGCTGCAGCCGATGGGGCCCGCCCCGTAAAACGTCCTCTCCTCCCCGAGATCGGGAGAGAGCCCCGAGTCCGCCAGCACCTGCCTTGACAACGCCTCTTCCCTCCTGCAGTGACGGCAGAGCACGCGAATCAACCTCTGGGCCACGATGCAGTTCAACGCAGACATGAGGTTGTAAGGCTCGATCCCCATGTGAACGAACCGGTTCACCACCTCGAAGGCGCTGTTGGCATGGACGGTCGTGAACACAAGGTGCCCCGTGAGCGCCGACTGCACCGCGATCTCCGCCGTCTCCCGGTCGCGAATCTCCCCCACGAGAATCTTATCGGGGTCATGGCGAAGTATGGACCTGAGCCCCTTTGCAAAGGTGAGCCCCTTTTTCTCGTTAACGGGAATCTGGGTGATGCCCGGCAGCTGGTACTCCACCGGATCCTCGATGGTGATGATCTTCGTCTCCCTGCTGTTCACCTCTGAAAGGGCCCTGTAAAGGGTCGAGGTTTTACCGCTGCCGGTGGGGCCCGTCATCAGGAACATCCCGTACGGCGCGCGGATCAGTCTTCTTATCCGGGCCAGCTCCCCTTCGGGCAGATCCATGGCGTCGAGGTTCAGACTGCCGGAGGCTTCCGCCAGCTTCTCCTGGTCCAGAATTCGAATCACCATGTTTTCGCCGAAACTCGCCGGCAGGACCGACACCCTGAAATCGATGAACCGATCCCCCACCTTGAGCTTGAACCTTCCGTCCTGGGGAATCCTTGTTTCGGATATATCCAGGTCGCTCATCACCTTGACCCTGGAAACAATGGGCGCCTTGTCCTCGGCGGGATAGGGCTCCCTTGCCCTGTGAAGGGTTCCGTCGATGCGGTAGCGAAGGACCATCCCCTGTTCCGTGGACTCGAAATGGATATCGCTGGCCCCCTTGTTGATGGCATCGAAGATCGCGAAATCCACGTTTCCCACGATCCTGCTCTCGGACTCGGAGATCTTCTCGGCACTGAGAAGGTACTCCCCTGTGTCCGATTCCCTGATCACCTGAAGACGGCTCTCCCGGGATTCCCTGTCCTTTTCCTGGTGGGTCGCCCCGATCTCATCCAGTCGCTTGAGCTCATCCTGCTTCTCAAAACGCTTCAGGAGCTCGGAGATTCGGCTCTCGCATGCCACCACCAGGGAGACGGCATGGTCGACGATCATCCCCAGTTCGCCCACCACCTTGAAAAAATCCATGGGTTCGGCCATGGCGATTTCCAGGACATCCCCCTTCAGGGAATAGGGAATGAACCTGTGGCGCACCATGAAGTCCACCGGGATGATCCTGAAGAGTTCCGGGTCCTCGAGGGCCGAAAGATCCACGTACCTTCGGGAGTACTGCCTTGCCATGATCCTTGCGAGCTTCTCGTCATCGATCAACCCCTCCTCGATACAGAGCTGCCCCAGCATCTGACTGGACAGATTTTTCCGGGCAAGGATGGACCTCAGCTGATCCTCGGTGATATATCCCAGATCCACCGCAAGCTCGCCGAACAGTTTCTTGCCGACTGCCGCGCCCGTCATGCCCCAACGCTCTTTTTCATCTGAATACAAGCTCCTATCCTAAGGTGCCGGCCATCTGAAAGACCGGCATGTACATGGCAAGCACGATGAAACCGATGAGGCATCCCATGACCACCATGAGAACGGGCTCCATGGCGGAGGTGAGAACCGTGAGCCTTGCGTCCACATCCGCCTCGTAATATTCGGCGATGTCCTCCAGCACCTTCACCAGGTCTCCGCCGGCCTCGCCTGCTGCGATCAGGCGCACGGCAAGCCCCGGGAACACCGCAGCCCCCCCCAGGGATCCGGCAAACCCCTCCCCCTCTTCGACCCGCTTTCCCACCATCTTGAGTTTTTTCTCGAGAAACCTGTTGTCAACCGTTTCCGATGAGATCCGCACCGATTCCACCAGGGTGGTCCCCCCCGAAAGCACCGTCGAGAGCGTCCGGCAGAGCCGTGTTGTCGCGTAACTCCTGTTCAGCTCGGACAGGAACGGCAGGGTCATCTTCATCCTGTCGATGAACAACGCCCCGCCCGGGGTTTTCCACCAACGCAGGCCCCCGGCCGCCAGGAGCACCCCGAAAAAAAGAAGATAGGGCCCTCCCCGCCTGAAACCGCTGCTCACGGCAAGCAGAAACGCGGTGGGGCCCGGAAGCTTGCTCCCGGTTTCGAGAAAGGTCGTCGTGATGGAGGGCACCACGAAAACCAGCAGGAAAACAAGCACGAGGATCGAAACAACGGTAAGGATCAGAGGATACACCGTGGCCGACACGACCTTCTGCCGGACGGCCCTGTTTCGCTTCATATAATCGATATACCGCATGATGGCCAGGGGGATATCGCCGCTCTTTTCACCGGCCCTGAGGGATGCCACGTAAAGGCCCGAAAAAACATCCGAGTACCTGGCAAACGCCGACGACAGGGATTCCCCCCTGACGATGGCGGTCCTGATCTCCCTCAGGATCACGAACAGGCGGCCTCCATCGTCCCCTTCGAGGATCGCGTCAAGGGCGGCGATCACCGAAAGGCCGGCCCCCAGAAGCACGGAAAACTCCTGGTTGAAGCTGAAAAAATCAGAGGTTTTAACGGAAGCGCTTCCAGGCATCCGCGAACGGGACGCCCCCCGGATCTTCAGGACGAAATACCCCTCCTTCTCGAGGCTTTTCCTGAGCTCCCCGGCGGATCCGGCCTCGCGGCTCATCTCCATGACCCGACCGCCGGCGGCTGTCACCCTGCATTTGAAAATCGGCATCCAAACCCTTCCGGAGCCAGGCTCCATATCAACACACGGGCATTATCCTCCCTCGAACACGCACATTCAATATTTACAATATATTGTGCCGGTTATCAAGGCATTTCCACCCTTGGGCCCATCCCGGGGCCAATCCACGTCAACACGGGATCAATTCGCCCCGGAGGGGGGCGAAAGCTGCGGTGAGCAAGTATACGCGGCTTACGCCGGCCTCACGCCGTCGTTTTTTTTACACACTCCTATGGCTCGTTTTTCCTATTTATAGGTATTTCATTACTCACCGCTTTCCATGTCCCCCCGGGAAAGCCGCCTCCATTGGGGGGCGCTGTCCGGCAAAGGCAGACATGATTCTGCGGCATGCTTTTTGCACCTTCTTTACCACATCAACATTCCATTGACGGTTTTCATTAATGGATTCAGCGGCGGACCCGGAAAAGAGTTGCGGTGCCCGATACACACCGCCTGTTCAGCGGCCCCCAGACAGGAGATATAATGAAGCACCCGGACAACATGACCCAACGAATGGACAACGGCGGTCGAAGAAGAGGAATCGAAAGGCGGGAATTTTCCTACTCCGGCCATATCCCCGAAAGGCGGACGTGCCCCGACAGAAGAAAGGGACTCGATAGAAGAAGCGGATTCGACAGGCGGGAAGGCGGCACGCCTCCGGCGGGAATCATGGAGCTTAGAAGCGGCCTGGAAAGAAGGAACGGCTGGTCTTTATAAGCGCCTTGTTAAAGGACCGCACGGCGCCCGGATCAAAGATTGTCCAGGTACTCCAGGTCCTTGACCTGGGTGTTTTTGGTGCCGACGGCCCGCACGACAATCTTTCCTTCTCTTGTTTTTCCAAAGTAAAGCCTTCCCTTGTATGCAAAGATAACCTCGAAGACGGTTTCCCTGTTCTTTTTCCCAAAGACCTTCCGCTTGATGGAAACAACCGAGGGATCGAAGTTCAACTGATGGATCACCTCCTCGCCCTTTATCTTCAACTCCTCGGTGAGCATGAGAAATCCTTCCAGGGCCCTTTTGTCCAGTTCCACATTTTTGTACAGGGTCTTGAAACGCTTTTCCGTCAAATCCAGGGCGCCGTGGCGATGCCGCCCGGTCCCCCGTTTCTCATAGCGCTTGAGCTTCTCGCTCAGGGCATCGATCTCATCCCGTTGCTTGTTCTGAAGGGCAAGATTGCTGTCCAGTCGTTCCTCCAGGGCCACGATATCGTTGATCATCTCGTCCTCGTTGTGGCTCGCCTTTTCCAACTCGGCTTCATGGCGGGACTTGAGGGACTTGAGTTCAACGGCAAGCTTTTCCCTCATCCTTGAAAGATCCGCCAGACTCTTCCTGTATTCGCCTTCCTGAACCAGGAGCCTGCCGATTTTTTCATTTTTCTCTTTCTCGTCCATCCAGGACAACCGGCTCCATGAGCGATATCGAAGAAGCAGCACCACGAACGACAACAGCACATAGAATCCGAGGATCAAATTGGAAAGCAGGGCGCCGTGTCCCAGCTTAACCTCCACCGAGAGCAGAAGCCCTTCATCCAGGCGCCTGTAGTTTTCAGCGGCAACGACGGATGCCTCCATTGACGCGCCGTCACCGGAAACCGAATAGGGCTCGGGGTAGAGCAGTTCCCCCCCCCTGGTGGTGATAAGTATGTTCGCCCTTACACCGAAAAGGGAGACGGGCGCACAGCTGTCCAGGAAGTCGTCCACATTCCTTGTGATCGACTCCCGAAGGCCCAGGCTCCCCTTGAACAGCGCCTCCGTATCGCCGACATAAACCTCTTCAATTTGGGCCCGAAGGCGCTTGTGAAGGGAGATTTCAAGGCTGTGAAGCGTCACCACATACAGGACCGGCGGCAACAACACGGCCATCAGGATGATTCGTAAGGGAAATGATTTCATTACAGTTCTTCCGGCAGGTCCCCGGCCCGATTCGCGGCCCCTGGGACGCGTTCCCTTCCGCGCGGACGGGTCGGCGGTAAAACACCGCGAGAGGACGCCCCCCCGGGGATGCGGCAACGCCGCGCCCCGGGAGGAGAGTTGTCATTGAATACGGATGATTAGAGTTCGGCCAGCACCTTACGAGCGTTATCGGCGCCGTCGAAGTTTTGGTCCAGACGCAAGGCCTTTTCCAGGGCCTTTCTGGCAAGTTCGTTTTCACCCAGCTTGCCGTAGGCCAACCCAAGATGATAGAGCACGGGGGGATTGTCCGCTTTTTTCGCCAGGCTGTCGTTGAGTTCACTGACGGCACTGTCGTAAAGCCCTTTCTTGTAATAAACCCATCCGAGGGTGTCCATCACGTTGGGATCCTCGGAGAGTTTCTCCTTTGCCGTTCTGGCGAATTCGAGGGCCTCGTCGAGGTTCTTGCCCTGCTCCGCAAGCAGATAGGCCAGGTTGTTCGCAGCCGGCGCATAGGCTTTTTTATTCTCGATTGCCTTCCTGTAATGCTTTTCGGAAAGATCGTAACGGCGTTTAATGTCGTGAATGACACCAAGGAGCATATGGGGCTCGGCGCGACTCGGATCCTTCCGGATCAGCTCCTCGTATTTTTCAATGGCCTTGTCCTCTTTCTTGTCCTTGAGGTACAGACGCGCCAGGGCGTAATACGGTTTCATGAAATCGGGGTTGGCCGCGATGGCCTCGTTATAAGCTTTCTCGGCGCCGACAAGGTCCCCGATCGTGTAATACAGCCTTCCCCTGATGTCGTGCACCAGGGAAACCGCGCCGGAATTGCCGCCCACGAGTTCCAGCTGTTTCTCACATTTTTCAAAAGCCTTGTCATACCCCTTTTTCGCCGCCGTGAGGGTGATCGCGGCAACGAACACATCCATCAACTTCGGATTGAGGGAAAGTGCCTTTTCGTAATGTTCCATGGCCTTGTCGTACTGTTTCAGAGCCTGGGAAAGAAGCCCAAGCCTGTAATATCCCGCCGGATTGGAGGTATCTTTAGCAATAAGCGCATCAAAGGCAACCTTCGCCTCCGGGTAATCCCCCCTGGCCATGTGCGCCTTTCCCCGAATCATCAAGGCCCTGTAATTATCCGGCATCACCTCGAGGGTCTCGTCAACCTCTTTCAGGGCCAGGCCGTAATCCCCGTCACGAAGATAGATCTCCCCCAGAAGGACCTGTGTTTTCAAATGATCGGGTTTCAGTTCCAGGGTCTTCAAGAACGCGCCCTTTGCCCCGTTCCGATTACCGGCGGCCATGAGCGAAACCCCCAGGAAATAATGGGCCGGCGCGGAATTGGGCTCATCCCGGACCAGTGTTTCGAAGATCGCCACCGCTTCGGCGTATTTTTTTCCCGCGATAAGCAGTTCCCCATTGAGCATCCTTGCGGGAAAATAGTTGGGCCTTTTCTCCAGCATGCCGCTCACATACCCTTCCGCAGCCCCCAAGCTGCCTTGCTTGAAATGAAACCTTGCAAGGCTCTCCATGACCCTGACGTCGTCGGGCTCGAGGGCGAGCGCTTTTTCGAGCATGGCGAGGGCCTCGGCCTTTTTTCCGATGGTGTCGAAAAATCCCGCCGCCATCATGTATGGACGGATATCTTCCCGGTCGACGGCAACGGCATCGAGATATGCCTTTTCTGCCTTCTCTTTTTTACCCGTTCTCAAGTAAAAATTTCCAAGGGTCGTCAACAGCTCGACCGTCCTCCCCTTTTTTTCCATGGCCTCGAGGAGCACGGATTCGGCTTTGTCCAGTTTCCGGGCGGAGGTGTAAAAACCGAAAAGCGCAAGCCTGGGCTGCAACTCGTCCGGCCCCGCCTCTATTGCCTTAAGCAGATTGTGCTCGGCTCCTTCGACATCCTTTCCGGCAACGAGAATCCGGGCGATTCCCAGGTACGCACGATGCTGCCCGGAGTCGATTTCAAGAATTTTTTGAAACGTTTCAAGGGCTTCATCCAGCTTTTTCTCCTGCCCTACGAGCCCGGCCTGGAGGTAAAGCGCCTCCATGTTCTCCGGCTCCTTTGCCAGGATCAGGTCGACCTTCTCCCTTGCCGCGTCGAACTGCTTTCCAAGAAACAGAAAGGTCGCAAGCTTCACCTGGACACTCACGTTCTCAGGCTCGAAGGTCGCGAGCTTCGCATAGGCGTTGTATGCATCCTTGGGGTTACCGAGTTTCAGATAAGTCTCTCCAAGACCTTCATAAACCGCCGCGAACTCGGGATCTATCTGAAGGGCATTCTTGAACTCAATAACGGCACTCTTGTACTCTCCTTTTTCATAGTACTCATTACCCTTTACAAGATGATCGTTTTTTTTATCTTCATCGGACTTACACCCCGTCGCCAGAAAAAGAGCCACCACCAGCAAGAGAGAAATTTTCACAACTCGAACCATCACCCAATCCTCCGTGGACAAATTTGATTAACCTCGAAAAGCCCTGAAAACAAACATCCCCGTCAACCGCCCGTATATACTTTTCTTCCGAAGAACACTTTCACATCATCGGTATATCCGCCGCATACATACCATAACTATCACGAAAAATGAATCGCCCGCCACACATATTATGTTTTTTATCAAATCCATAAGGACGGTTCACGGCTCCCGCCGACGACCGGGTGCCGGCTGCGCGGGTATTGTCCGCCCATTTTTCAAGCATCCCCGGAATCCGGGGAGCAAACGCCGGAATCCGGGCGTCACCCGATCGGCCCCGGGCGGCTTTGCGGCGACTTCCATTAGCCGTCGTGCCCCTTGGTCCGGGCCCTGCCCGGCACCATGGGTGATTTCCTGTCTTTTACTGAGCAAAACAATCCCTACAATTGTGCACTTTTTTACATACTCCGAATTTATTTCCTTTTCCGAGAATTCAGAGCCGACCTCACTTATATTCTTTTCATTGTTATTTCATGCTGTTAAAAAATATAACATTTTAACACCGACAATGGCACACTGGTTGCAGCTTTCAATTCCCAACAAATTAATTCTCGTTCATTGGAAGACGATTGAAAGGGAGGTGATATTGAGCAGCAAGCAAATATTCCATTGCATTTATTTTTATTTTATGTATTCTAAAAGCAAACTGATTGTTTAAGATATCAATCAACTCTGTTCCCCACCGGCTACGGGAACAAATTTCATACCAGTAAAAGCCAAACCTGTTGTGAAGCAGGGACGGAAAGCTAAGGGTCTCATAGGGAGATGGCCTGGCTGCCTTGGAAACAAGGAGAACAAAATCATGAAAACTATCTCAAAAGCACTGTCCTTCACAATTTTAGCAATTCTTATTACTGTTGCGTCCGCGACTGCCGGACCTCTTGTTGAACTCAGTTTTACCGGTCGGTACGAAATCAACGCCGCCCACGACACCATGTCCTTTAACAACGTGGAAGTCGACCTCGCACTCCCCCTTGCTGACACCACTTTCGGGGATGCGGGCGTTGAAACCATCGAAATCGCCGATCTGGCAGGTGGATTCGTTGGAAACGTTTTTCAGTTCACCGATGTGGTAAACCCGGCCTTTATCGCTGACGGTTTCACGGTTAAGGACGACAACGGCGACATTCTCCTCCAGGGCGACCTTGAGATTGTAGGACACATTGCCGGCCAAACTTCTTCCATCAACAAGGATTTTGCCGTCAACCTCCTCAACATCACCACCCATGGCGCCTATGTTCCCGGCAGCTCCACCATCGTGGATGCTTTTCTCGCCAACAAGCAAGAAGGTATTGTGACCATGACCTTCCAGTTCGGCGGCGCGGCTCCTCCCGCTGGAGAAGAGAAAATCGGAACGTTTTCCGGCACTGCGGCACCCGCACCGGTTCCCGAGCCCGCCACCATGGTGCTCCTCGGTATCGGCCTGATCGGAGTGGCCAGCCTGGGACGTAAGAAACGCTCCTAATTGTGAAGCGGGTCGTCCAGTTCACCACCATGGACAGCACCCGACACGACACGACATAGAATAACAAAGAACGCCCGGAGTTTTCACTCCGGGCGTTTTTTTTGGCGGAAAAAGACACCTGTTCATCCGCCGCTTCGTTGGGACTTGTCCCGATACCCACCCCGCCATGCCGAAAGTTGGAAGCGACCGCAGACCGATCAGCGGCATGCCCTCACCTCCTCCCCCTACCCCCCCCCCGGGGCCTCCTCCACTACGGACATGCGTTGAAACCGAGTGAAACCAGCCTTTCTTGCAACTTCTCCCTGGCCCTTTTCTCGCCGTGAACGATCTTGATCCGCCCGGGCTTTTCCGCCATGCCGGTTACCCAGCCGACGAGCCCTCCCTGATCCGCATGGGCGGAATACCCCGAGAGGTTGTGTACAGCGGCTTTGATTTCAACTTTCTCGCCTTCTATCCACACATGCCCGTCCGGACCGCTTCTCCCTCGAAGGATATCCCTGCCAAGGGTTCCCCTTCCCTGGTACCCCACAAAGAAGATGTCGTTGAGCGGATCAGGCAGCCCGCGTTTCAGGTGTTTCACGATCCTTCCCCCCGTGCACATACCGCTTCCCGCAACGACAACGGCGGGGCCCTTCACCCCGAGCAAAGCCCTGTGCTCCCTGGAGGTCTTCACCCCAAAGAGGTAATCGAAATCCAGTGGATGATCCCCGCGCCGGAAAAGCTCCCGCGCGGCCCCGTTCCAGAACAGGGCATTCCGGCCGTAAATCCGCGTTATCTCCAGGCCAAGGGGGGAGTCGATAAACACGGGAATTCGTTCCTTGCCCGAAAGGAGGGGAAAACCGGCGTTAAGGGAGCTGTCGGAGAAGAGACGGTCCATTTCATAGATCAGCTCCTGTGTTCTTCCAAGGGAAAATGAGGGGATGTAAACGATTCCCCTGTCGGAAAGGGCGCTCGAAAGGATGTTTCCCAACCGGATCACCCGATCGTCACCGTTGCCGTGCATCCGATCTCCATACGTGGATTCCATAACCAGAAGGTCGCATGGATCGGGAAAGGCCGGATCGGGAAGAATGGGCCTGTTGCCCGGCCCCAGATCGCCTGAAAAGGTGACGGAACCGCCCCCGGGCAACGAGGTGAACGCAACAAACGCGGAACCGAGAATATGCCCGGCATTTCCAAGCTTGAAGCGGATTCCCCCGGGAAGATCGAACAGGGTGTCGTACTCGAATCCCCAGGACAACTCGTCAAAGACGCCGAGCACGGCTTCGACATCGTCTCCCATGGCGAGTCCCACGGCGTTTCCGAGCATGGGAAAGAGCAGTTCCCTTGTGGGGTGGGTGCAGATGATCTCGCCTCGAAAGCCGCCGCGTATCAACTCCGGAACCCGTCCCACGTGATCAATATGAGCGTGGGTAAGGAATAGAAAATCCAGTTGGGAGGGTTTCACGGGCCAGTCGTTCATGGAAACCCGGCACCTCTCCCCCTGGAAAATGCCGCAATCCACCATGATATTCACTTTCCCCGCCCTGAGCAGGTGGCAGGAACCCGTGACGCCCTTTTCACCTCCGAGATGAATGAGTTCGCAAACCATCCAGGCCTCCTTTCCCATAATGTCCATGGGCTTCGGCATGCGCCGGGCGATAATCAATCCGAACGCGGCGAAAAGCGCAACCGCGCCCGGCCCGGGTTTCAGGCAACAAGGCAGGATCAGGCCGGGGACGGAGCCCCGGGGGAGTCATCCCGGCACAGGTGGGCGGGAAGGGGGGTGTTTGGAAATTCAGAAGAGAGGGAGTGCCCCGCGACATACGGCCCCGCTCCGAACAGGCCGTCCGGAACGGGGAGAAAAGCGCCGCCGCGACAGGTTGTCGTCGGCAGCTTTGGATTCACATTAATTTTTATAATACACCCTTACGGACATTGCGGCAACAACATCATAATTTGACTGTCCGTTGTCGCCGCCCACGAGTTCGAGACGCGCATTGTCGATCTCCTCTCTCGTCCATTCCCCGTTAAAGGTGTATGAAATCCACGCTGCTTGCTCAAGCGGCATCTCCCGGGGGCCTTCAACAGCGTTAAACCTCCGGTTGCCCATGTCCAGCCCCACATTCACCAATCCGGGATACGACCCGCCGGACCCCGTGCGGTAGCCGTACAGATTCACCTCGATTCTCGATGCAACGTCGCCTTCTCCCATGGAGGAATCGGAAAGGGTGTACTGATCCGTATGCGCCCCGTAAAGACTTTGAACCTTGTCCGAGTGCGTGGCCTGGGCATGGGCTTCGTCTATTGCACCGTGGTTCGTCTCGGCCCCCTTAACGGACCACTCCGATTTCACGGTCCCGTCCGGATGGAGCTCTTCGACCTTATAGTCGCCGGCCATCGTCATTGCCGATATCTCGGGGTAGGAATACCCGCCCTCTTTCCCCTGTGCATCCACGGCCGTAACGGAAAAATAGTACATGGTGTCGGGCTCAACGTCCGGGACAGGGTAGCTGGTTTCCACGACGGTTACGGGAAGACCGTATATTCTGCTGGATGTACCGGTATAAACCCTGTATCCGGCCACCGGCGATTCGTCGGGCGGGCTCCACTTCAGGGTGATGTTCCCATCCTTGACCTCCGCGACAACGGAATCGAGGGGCATGGGTTGAAGCAAGGCCCCTGTATCGATACTCTCACTCCCGGACACGGGGGCCTCCGCCGGGGTGGCGGGGGGCGTTTCCGTTTGCGTCGGCGCTTCCACCGCACCTGTCTCCGGCCGATAGGCAAGGGGGTCGGAAAAGCCGCCTTTGCCCGTCAAACCGTTATAGGCCCTCACGGCCAGGTAGTAGGTTTTTCCCTTATACAGGGGCAACTCAGCAAAGGGGTACTCAAGTACGTTTCCCACATCGACACAGTCCGGAAACGACGCTTTTGATGTCCCGTAGCAAACCTCATAGCCCGTTACCATGCCGATGGAAGGCTGCCATTTCAAGTTCGATCCGCTCTCGGCATGCAACAACCCGACTCCCATTGTCCATGCCGCCAGCGCTATGAATACCATGCCGATTTTTCGAGTCATACAACCTCCCCCTTTAAGAGCAGACACGTATTATACAGTTACCTTGAAGAGCGAAGCCTTTTCACCGCCCAAGGCCCGTGACCGGCACCGCTGTTTCAACGGTCCGGGCAAAATTCACGAAGTCGTGCAAACCGGTTCCGGCCCCGCGCGGCGAATGGTGTTCGACTTCGCGGTCCGGATTGACCAACGGGTTTTTCCCGTTTTAATTCCCGGCGCATTGCACATATACACCTTCATCTTATATACCAGTTATCCATACAATTCAAAAGCAAAAATGGTACCCCCGCCGACTTCCCCAACTTCCCCAACTTCCCCAACTTCCCCGCGAAGTAGCGAAAACTCAAAGATACGGCGGCAGTTTTCCAAGTCCCGCCCACATTCGTTAAAAAACCCTTTTCAAGAGTTTCGGTTTCTGTGATAACATCCGGCAGAAAGAGGATGCACCGGGCATCCCCATTCACGGATTGCCCTGAAACCCGCAGGGAGTTGCCCGCCGAAAAAGGCTCCGGCAACGCCGCCGACCGTTTCAGCCGCTCGAGGGATCATCCCGCGCCGGAATGATTCCGGGCAACCTCTTCCGGGTGCGCTCCCAAGGGGAGCTCACCGGCACATTTGACCCGGGACGGCAAATCGTTTGCCCGCAGTATCGTTTTTACCGACAGGGGGATTACATTGGAAGGAAACCAAAAGCAGCGGAATACTTTTTTCGTCAACAATTTCGATTTCGTTCGACTGTTCGCGGCTTTCCAGGTCGCATTCCTGCACTCGTTCCTGAACATGGAGATCGAGCCATCCTTCCATATCAAGGCCCTTTTCAAAATATTCAGCATGTTTCCGGGCGTACCGATCTTTTTTTTCATCAGCGGCTTTCTCATATGCAGATCATACGAAAACAACAGTACCGTGGGCAAGTACTTCAGGAACAGGGTACTGAGAATCTATCCGGCGCTGGTCACATGTGTCTCCGTCTCATTCCTGCTGATCTGGATCAGCGGGTATCTGTCCACCGTCCAGGCCTCGCCCGCGGGGCTCTCGGCACTGTTCCTTGCCAAAACAACCGTATTGCAGTTCTACAACCCCGAATTCATGCGCCAGTACGGAGACGGCGTCCTTAACGGAAGCCTGTGGACAATCACGGTGGAGCTCCAGTTTTATATCATGGTGCCCGTCATGTACCGATTGCTGAATTTGAAGAGATCCGGGAATAAAAAACTGGCGGCATTGCTCCTGTTTTTTTTCTTTATCAATCGTTTCTACAGCTATGCCGCCGTGGAATTCGCGGGAACGATTCCCCTGAAGCTCTTGCGGGTTTCCTTTTTGCCCTGGTTTTACATGTTTTTATTAGGAAACCTGTTCCAGCGAAATTTCGAGTTGATTCACAAGTACCTCTCCAACAAGACTCTATTGCTCACGGCCCTCTATATTCCGGTCACGCTTATGGCCGACAAAGTCGATCTGAACATGGGAAACAATATCAACCCCGTCGTTTACCTGGTCCTCATCATGCTGATTTTTTCCGTCTCGTACACGAAACCGCGTTTAAGCGGCAAGCTGCTCGGAGGGAACGACATCTCCTACGGGGTGTACATCTATCACATGCCGATTATCAACTTCATGCTGTACAACGGGCTCAAACACCAGACGGGTTACGCCGCGATAGCCCTCCTGGCAACCCTTGGAACCGCCGCCCTCTCCTGGAAGTACCTGGAAAAACCCATGCTGGGTTTCAAGAAGCGCCCCCTCCGGCTGGGCTGAAAGCAGTTCGGTTGAGCCGGGAAACCACGGGCGACGGGCCCTTGCCCGGCCGCCCACCGGAATCTCGCCTGGAATCACCGATCAAGGGAGCCGGTCGCGGCACAGCTGAATATCGCGGCACACCGGGACCGTTAACCGGCGATCATTTGGAAAAAAGCTTCGATGCCGTTCACGCGCCGGCCCGGGAGATGCTGGACACAATATTACGCAACTTGCCGCCGGGCCCGCGTTCTATGGAATCGCTGTATTCGAATTTCAGCGCTATTTCGTTTCCAAGACGTTCTCTCAATTTCGCCTCGATGGAACCTTCCGTTTTCGCGGTAAAGTTTTCCGATTTTACAATTTTGACCGTGAGCGAGGCGATCTCATCCTGGACGTATTGGACCTCCTTGACCGGAACCCCTTTCATCACCGGGCTGAGCCTTCCGACCTTTCGGCCGTCCGGGGTCAACACCACATCGTCCCTTCGGCCCGCTATTTTGTCCACGACGGGAAAAACGCTTCCGCAGGCACATTTCCTTTCCGACAGGAGCACATAATCCCCGACACGATACCGGATCAAGGGCATGACGTGATTTATGAACCCCGTGCACACCACCTCCGCCTCCTCCCCCGGTTCCGCCGGCGTGCCGTCTTCCCTCAGGAACTCCACGATACCGTAATCCGTATGAACATGATAGTTTCCCTCACTGCACTGGCTGGCAAAAACACACATCTCGGCCGTGCCGTACTGGTCGAACACGGGCAGGCCGAAAACGGATTCGATCACCCGCCGCTGGGACGGAAACAGTGTTTCGGCGGAAGTGATGATGCCCTTTGTCACACCGCTTAAATCGATACCGCGATCCGCCGCATACCTTGCAATGGTGAACAGGCTTGAGGGATATGCATCGATATAATCGGGCCTCAACCTCCCGAGCCCGTCGATATAGCTTCCCATGTTGTCGTCGGTCAAGTGGTATGACGAGTAAAGCATGTTTTTCTGAAAAAAGCTGTACTTCCAAAACGGTGGTTTTTTCCTGTCCGGGGCGACAACCACCCGGCCGCCGAACGTTCCCCTGACGCCGTTGTAATTTATGCCCACACTCTCCAAAAATCGTTGGAAATAGGCATAGTTCAACCTTCTGATGATCGGGTTGCAATAGACTTTCAGGGGGGTGCCGGTTGTGCCGGTCGTGTGGATCGCCTGCAACCGATCGCTTTTAAAGCGTTTGTCCACAAAGTCATCGGTTCTCTTTCTTAACGTTTCCTTCTCGAGCAGGGGCACGGCGGAGAGATCTTCCGGGGCCCCGATCCGGTCCACGTCGATATCATGGTCTCTGAAAAGCTCGGTATAATATGGAACATGGTCCCGGGCGGATTTCAGCAGGGCGGACAGTTTTTGCCCCTGAAATGCCCCAAGGGCTTCAGCCGACATGCCGGCCTGCCCGATGATCTCCCGGTAAATGTTCCGATAATCCCCGCCGTGTCTTATTCTTTCAACCTTGTAACCGTATGCCGAGATCAACATGGTTTGAAGCCAGTCGGGGCACCTGTAGTATAGTTCCGTAACAGCCGATTTCATTATTCCCGCCTTGATCGATTTATGAGAGAACGAGCCTTTTGCAGGCTCAAGCGATTGTCGTTGTCGAACCCGCAACCCGCAACCCGCCGATCGTGATTCAGGTTCCCTCGGAGCTTACATGTTTTTTCAACCCGGGAAAAGTGAAAGATGACCGGAAATGATCCGCCTTCAATGGGGATTTGGAAAAAAAGGGAGGGGGGAGCTGTGCACCTTGCCCGAAACCCGGTAATCATTGCAGGCAGCGGATTTGAAGGACACCGAACGGACCAGCATTTGTCGGGCGCGGGGATGGGCCCTCAACCCGGCCAAACCATCCCCCGGCGGGCGCGAATGCACCGTCCTCGGGCAGAAATGTAAGCCGGCCCCGAATCCTTCCGCCGGCGCTCCACTTTCGCGGAAGGGGCACCCGCATCCCGATCGTTTGTTAAAGGCCGGCTTCGATTAAAACTATCCAACACTCCGGGTTCCACCGGATTTTCCGGCGGTCCGTCACTCCCCAGACGCCCCGGGGAGTTGAGTTCCAAAGGCAGTTATTCAGGAAAACAGCTATCGGTTTCGTTTAACAACAACCCAACACCCCGGATTCCACCGGATTTTCCGGCGGTCCGTCACTCCCCAGACGCCCCGGGGAGTTGGGTTCCAAAGCAGTTATTTCAGGAAAAACAGCTTTATCTTCATTTGCGAAACTTCCTCGAAGTTCGACTGTTTGTTTCCGGTGCCGGTAAGTTCAACCTCCACGTTATCCACCTCTTCCCGGGACCATGCCCCTGTAAAGGTATAGGTCACCCAGGTGGACGACTCAAAGGGAAACTGCCGCGCGCCCTCCAGGGAGTTGACCCAGACGCCGCCGATCTTCAATCGAACCTTCACGTTTCCGGGGTAATCTTCTCCCGAGCCTTTCCGGGACCCGTTTATTTTAATCTCGATTTTTTCCGCAATGCTCCCGCTTCCCATGGAGGTGGGCGCGGAAACCGTGTACAGGTCCGCATGGGGACCGTACAGGCTCCGAATCACACCGCTCGATCCGTTGAGGGCGGCATGGTTGCTGTCGCTTCTCTTTACGGTCCATCCGCCAACCTCGGTACCGTCCAGAATCAGCACCTGGCTGTCCTCCACGGGGGCCGCCGCCGGAACATCGTACTCGACCCTGAGCAGATCGGAAGCGCTGTTCCCCCAATCGTCATGGGCCGTGACGGTGATCACGTTTTCACCCGGAACAAGGGGAACCCCTTCAATGCGCCAGGACTCGGTTCCCGAGGCCGTCCCGTTTCCGCCCGCGCTTTCCCACGTAACGCGCGCCACGCCGATATTGTCCCCCGCAGAGCCGCTCAGATCAATCACCGCCTCCGCGGATTGCACGGTTCCCCCGGAACCCGGTTCGGAGATGGAGACAACGGGCGACACATCGTCGGGAACAACGTAGGTGATACGGATCGAATCGGAGGTTTTGTTCCCCTCCCCGTCTGCGGCGGTTACCGTTATCACGTTCTCGCCTTCAGCCAGGGTAAGCCCCTCCAGGTACCACTGGTCCGTACCCGATGCGGTTCCGCCCCCGCCGGTCCCGTCGGACCACTCCACGCGAACCACCTCCCTGTTGTCCGATGCCGTTCCCCGCAGATCAACGGAAGACTCCTGGGTGGTGGTGGACGCGGGGGGCTCTATTGTGACGGTCGGTTTTTCATCGTCCGGCATTTCGCTGTAAAACAGCCTTGTCACCACGGTTCCGATTTCATCGAAATTGGACTGGCTGTTGTTGCCGCCGTTAATTTCGATTACCGCCTCTCGAATCGCCGGTTCCTGCCATGCACCGGAAAAGGTGTACGTCAACCATCCCGCTTCGGGATAGGGGAGCTCTTTTCCGCCCTCTTCCGAATCGAGCCACCGGTTGTCGATCTTCAGGCGAATATCGATATTCCCGGGGTGATCGGCGCCGGAGCCGCCCCGGACCCCGTAAACCAGAACCTTGATCCCGGACACCATGTCGTACCGCCCCATGGAAGAGGGGTTGGAGAGGGTGTACAGGTCCGTATGCGCCCCGTATATACTTCGGATCTTGTCGCTTCGCGAAGCGCTTTTAAACCCTTCGTCAACAGCCGCGGCGTTGTCGGTGCTTCCCTTGACGATCCAACCGGACAAGAGGGTTCCGTCCCCATGAAGATCCTCGGTCCTGTCCCCCGTCGGATCGACATAAAGTACATTCACGGTATCCTCGGAGGAGTTGCCCGCGCCGTCCCAGGCCGTCACCGTCAACACGTTGCCGCCCTCGACAAGGGGAATTCCGGGAATCCGAAATTGATCCGTTCCCTCCGCCGTTCCCTGGGCGCCGGCGGAACTGGTCCAGGAAACCCGCGCGACCTCCTTATTGTCGGTCGCGGCTCCCGCAAGGGTGATCTCCGGTGCCAATGTTTCGTAAGCACTGTCCGAACTGGGCCAAGCGATGGAGATAAGAGGG
>PPCM01000179.1_pt1 | contig 87083 bp, 65 predicted proteins | sample 1555541 | NCBI WGS metagenome assembly PPCM01 (sample SAMN05284479, study PRJNA326546) | Marine sediment metagenome, whole genome shotgun sequencing project. | isolation source: marine sediment | place: Germany: Wadden Sea | collected 2012-09-05 | reverse complement strand
TCTGGGTTTTCTTCTCGGTCAAAAGTCTCCTTGTCGCTTTTATAGTCACCTTTTCTCATGGCTACTTTTAGCTCTTCTTCAAACTGGTCATGTTCTTGCATCTGTATTTCAAGAAGTGATAGATAATGTTTATGGGCTGTATTATAAGTCCCTCCCATTCTGTTGAAGATATAGGTTGGACTGGCTATCTTCTGTGCTTTGGTTGGATTGATATAATCGCAAATGGAACTATAAGGATAGTCTTTAATGCTTCTGTAGCCCTTGTATAGAAGGTCCTTCGCATTGTTATGGATGTAGGTGGATGTTCTAAGTAGTTGGTTTAGGTCTCTAATGATGATGTTCTTAAAGCGTGATGAGATTAGCGTTCCTCTTCTCTCATATTTCTTGTTATACTCTATGGCATATGGGTTGTTGATCTTAAACATGAATTTTGATATATCACCACCTCTTGGATGAACCAGCATATGAACATGATTGTCCATCAGGCAATAGGCTAGGATTTCAACTCGATAGATTTTTGCTGCTTCTTTGATCAACCTTAGAAATAATTCTTTATCTTCTTTGTCATTGAATAAGTTACGTTCTGGTATACTACGAGTGATGATATGGTGTGGTAATTTCTTGGCTTTGTCTCTTTTTTTTCGTGACATTATAATAGACCTCCTCTTGATTATGAATACTCTCTTAAGTATTGTATCAAGTTGAAGGTCTGATTTTGTCCGCTGATAGCAGAAATTTGGGTATTTTTGTTATTGATGTTGCGTCTGTCCCCATTCTTTAATTTTTTTCTATTTAATAATGCTTACCATACCAATGTAAACTTCTACTTAAAGATTAATAGCCCATAAATGGATCTTCAATTATTCTTTCACCTGACACACCAATCTCTTTTAGATATGCTGCATTTTCTTTTAGAGCTGCCTTTGAGCCCGAATTATAATAGTAGGCACTATTTTGGTATTTTTTAACAAGTGAGGCCATTAGTTCTTGTGTTTCTTTTTTTGATTCGGTCTGGTGGTAGTTAATCTTTGGATTATTTTCAGCGATAGTCGCTAGGTCATCACCATACAAATGGGATGATTTAGAAGCATGGATTACAACCACCTCTCTACTTAGGTCATGCTCCAGGCTTTTAATAATAGCTCTTATTGGTGTTATACCAACCCCCTGAGCAGTCAACACAATTGGTGATGACTTATCTTGTAGTTTGAACCAGCCAAATGGTCCTGTAACCGAAACTTCTTCACCTGCTTTCATGTTGATTAGCTCTTGTTTAAAGCTGCTAATCTTATCACCAGTTCTTGTTCCAATCATCACATAGCCTTCCTCCTTCACAGAGGCCACGCTAAACGCACGCCACTTCTTACCAGTGATTTCTTTGCCTGGCATCTTAAATATACCATGTTCACCTGGTTCCCATGTTGTCCCTTTTGGATATGACATTTTCACAATGTAATAGTCCTCTTCTGGGTTCTCTATTGAGACAACCTTAAGTGTTGCCTTCTTAAATAATCCTTTAAAATCTGTTAATTTCATATAAATCTCCTTACATGCCTATTTGCCTGCAATTGTTTTACCAAAATATTTCATCTGCTTAACAAAAGCCTCTTTCTCAGTTTCATCAAAGTCCCCTAATAAGTAGTCCAGATACTTCATGTGTTCCTTATGCACTTCATCAAATGTTGTCTGTCCAAGGGCTGTAATCTCAACCCAGAAAACACGAAGGTCTTTTTCATCTTGAACTTTCTTAACATACCCAAGTTTGAGCAATTTGTTTACTGCATGTGTAATTGTGCCACTAGATATGACGGCTACTTGACCAAGTTTTTGAGTCTTAGCCCGTTTTACTTCACTCAAGTGTGCAAGTATTGGGTATAAACTGTATGGCATCCCTAAATCCTCTAAGTCTTTACCAAGCCTCTGAGTAAACGCCAAACTAAGTTTTGAAAAAACCACCATCAATTTAATGTTTGTTGTCATCAAAAAACACTCCTTCTGTCTACTTAATAAAGTTACCGTTTTCTAAATCTCTAAATGTCTGTACTAATTCCTCTTGAGTATTCATTACAACTGGCCCTCTCCAAGCTATAGGTTCTTTAAGAGGTCTTCCCTGAGCATAGATGATTTCTAGTGGTTCATCACCAACTGCTTCAATCTCAAAAGAGCCATCCGAAAGAGTATAGGCCGTTACAGCTTCTAAGCTTTCGTCACCCAATTTCCCGTCACCGGAAAAAACAACAACATAACCATTTTTGTCACTGTCTCTATCAAGATAGATGGATTGGCCTTGTTCAATTGTTATATGAAACATTGAAACACCTAAATTACTCTTATCAATTGGTCCAACAACACCTTCATAACTACCAGCAATGACTCTTACCGTTGCACCTTCCATTTGGTAGGATTTCATCCCACCCGCTTTGATGTATTGATAATTAGGTTCAACTAACTTCTCTGAAGCAGGTAGGTTAAGCCAAAACTGAAAACCTTTTGAGCCATTTGGACTTTTGCCTGGCATCTCTTGATGTAATATACCACGCCCAGCAGTCATCCACTGTAATTCTCCAGGTCCCATTGTACCTTTATTACCAATGCTATCTTCGTGAGATACTGATCCCTTAATCATATATGTAATAGTTTCTATACCCTTATGAGGGTGCCAGGGAAAGCCTGGTGAATCCACTTCATGGTCTGTGCCAAAGTAGTCCAGCATAAGAAATGGATCAAACTCCTTAACTTCATAGTAACCAAATACTCTATTCACTGGTACACCTGCCCCTTCCATAACAGATTGAGCTTTATATTTCTTAATGATATTTGACATCCAATCATTCCTTTCATGTAAATCTATGTATATTGACAATAAAAATAGATATATCTTGATGTTAAGATATATCTATCATAGTCTCTTTTTATCTTAATGTCAAGATAAAATCTATTGCTTGTCCCTATACTCAGTTGGTGTCTGCTTAAAGTGCTTTTTAAATTGCCTAGCAAAATAGAAGTAATTGGTAAATCCAGAAGTCTCAGCTATATCCGCAACGGCCATCTTAGTCTCTTTTAATAAACCACATGCAAACTCTAAACGAAGTTTAGATAAATAACTAGAGAACGTAACACCTGATTCCTTTTTAAAAAGATTGCTCAAATAGGCAGCATTTAGAAAAAACCGTTCAGCCAATTGTTGGACACTAAGTTCCTCAGCAAAATGCTCATCTACATAAGTCTTAATTTCAATGAAACTGTTGTTATCACTTAAAGATACTTCATTCTTCCTGTGTAAGGCGTCCAGTAAACGCCTATCTTTTAATGCCTTTTTCGCCTTCTCAAGGGCTTCTTCCAAGCCTTCCTTTTCAATAGGTTTTAGGCAGTAATCAACCACTTTATGAGCCATCGCTTTTTGAACATAATCAAATTCAGCATGGCCAGACAAGATGACAAATACACCTTCAAAACCTTTTTCTCTCAATTTCTCGATTAATTCCAACCCATCTATGTTGGGCATACGAACATCAGTAAAAACAACGTCTGGCTTCAAACGGCTAATTTCTTCAAGGGCCACAACACTGTTCACTTCACTTCCTATTATTTTTGCATCATGATTAGCCCAGTCAATCATGCCAATCATGCTTTTAACCAACCAACGTTCATCATCTATAATATATACTTCAACCATTCTGACCTCACTTTCGCCTAATCCAAACGATCACTAGGAATAAAAATTGATACCTGAGTCCCTTTACCTATTTCACTTCTAACTTTTAGCCCTGCCTGCTCACCATAAAAATGTTTAAGCCTGCGATGAACATTCAGCAAGCCAATAGCATCGTTGGCCATAACACCTTGCTCATCTGCATCAACAATGCGCTTATTAATATCTTCTACTGTTGCATCAGACATTCCAACACCGTCATCTTCTACTGATAGGATTACAAATTCTGTTGTCTCTTTTGCCCGAACAATAATATGACTTTGCTTGTAACTGGGTTCTATCCCATGTTGGATTGCATTTTCAAGGAGTGGTTGTAACATCATTTTAAGCATTCTAACATCCATCAAATGTGCTTCTATTTCATAGGTCACACTAAATCGATTGTCAAAACGAATGCTCTGAATCTTAACATAGGCTTCAACGATGTCCATTTCCTGGAAGAGTTCAACTAGGTCCTCACCCTTAATGCTATATTTAAATATTCTTACTAATGCACCTGTAATCCATTCTATCTCCTCTTCATTATGAAGATTAGCAATCCCCTTTACCACACCCAATGTATTGTAGAGGAAGTGGGGGTTAATCTGACTTCTTAAGAAACTAAGCTCTGCTTCTTTCTTAGATATTTCCGCTTCATATAGGTTGGATGTACTGTGTAAAAGTCGTGAAGTCAGCTGGTTGACTTCATCAAGTAAGTCATTAATTTCATAGGATATGGCTTGAATCTCCTTGGGACCGTCCAAAGTCAAACGTTTCTTCAGATTTCTTAGGTCCCCATGACTGATTGTGGCCACAAATTGACTGATCCTTTGTAAATGTACAACGGCATTACTAGAGAAAAAGGCGTAAGTTCCGATGATGACCATCACCATGATAAAGACAATCCATGCAAACAGTACCCACATTTGGTTAATGCCCGGCAGGCTATTATTGCTGGCATTGGTCATGACTAGTGCCACATTTACACTCGATAATTCCCATTCATCAACCTTCATATCTATAGCGTCTTCATCCACCATCTCTCCTATCTGGCTTTCATCATAGGAGACAACAATCTTCCCACTATCCTCAATCAAATAGTACTCACCAACATCCGTTGTCATTTCTCTTACAATAAAGCCACTATCGATTAAGACGACCATCTTACCAATATCTTTCATGACACTGTCTTGATCATAGATTGTGTTACCAAAAGCTAAATGGTTAACACCCTCAACGACAATTGTTCCCAAGTATTGAGGCTTTGTACTCTTATCAATTTTGTCCATCAATTCAAATAGAATATCCGCTTCATAGCCCTTGTAAAGAAAGTTATAACGGACTTGGTCGTTATAAAGAATCATCTTTGCAATCTTCTCGTCAATAACCGTTAATTGGGTAATATAATCATCCACTGCTGCAACATGGTCAAATATTTCTAGGGAGGTTTCACTTAACAACAAGTCCTGAATTTCATCGCTGTAAGTTGAATAGGCCATGATGTTTGCAACGTCAGATAAGTGATCATTGATGACTTCTTGTTTTTGATAAACAATATTTTCGATATAATCTGTATTCCGTCTTAATAACTGGTCTGAGAAACCACGATAAACAATAAATAGCATAATTAATCCCATCGTTGTTAAAAACAGTTCCAAGTAAATCACCTGAATACCTATGGATTTCTCTGATAGTTTTTTCAATGGATTCTTATGCCAGTTAGCCATATTAGCTCCTCAATATCTCTTGGAACACCTATAGCCAACAATAAATTGTTGGCGTAAGGCGTTCAAACTTTTAATTCAAACTTTTATTCTCTATTTACTCAATACCCATAGTTGCAGCTTTTTCATTCACTTCCGTAATCGCTGCCTCTAAACCATATTGCTTGTAACTTTCTCTTGTCTCTTCCCACTCCGCTGCTGCATCACCTTCTGATAACATGATTCTGATAATATCGTCCATGTATCTTACAGCTGATAATTGTGTTTTTGCAGGTGTTGACATTAATTTTACATCATAATTAATCGGTGTTGGTGTTACATTTTCTTCACAATAGTCACCAAAATCCGTACACATTGCTAAGATTTCTTCACCGTATTTAATCTTATTGACTTCATTCTCGATCAGACTTAATTGTTGGTCCCATGCAACAAGTGTTGAGAAAACAACCATTGAAGGGTATTTGTCTGTCATACTTGGATATAAGCCATCTTCGTCTTTTTCAAGTAAGATGGTATAGTCATCACCGTCTTTGCTGTAGTCCACACCTTCGATACCATAAGTTCTAATTTCCATAAACTCTGGTGACTTAAGGTAGTCGTAGATCATTAAGATACGTTCCATTTTAGCATCGTCAATGTCACCATTAATGTAAGACTCTGACCAATAAGTTGTCTCACTGAATGAATACATGGTTCCATCGATGTTTTCCCATGCTGGAATAATCTGTACAGCATCTTCAAAAGCTGTGTCGTGGTCGTATTTTACCCAACGCTCTTTAATATCTCTTAGTGTTGATGGCTTTGTTTGGATTGTTAACATACCAACATTACCTTGAGCAAACTTATCAATACCATCACCAGTTTTCATGATTGCAAAGTCTTTGTCAAGTAAACCTTCTTGGTATAAGTCTTTTAATTGCTGTACACCTGTAATCATATTCTTTGAATAGAATGCTGGAATCCATTGTCCATCTTCTTTGATCCATGAGTTGTTAATAACTTGTGGTACTGATCCTAAGAAGAATGCTTGTAAGAAGTTAACATTCTTATGTGTCACACCAGTTGTATCATTAACACCGTTACCGTCTGGGTCACCATCAACAAAAGCATGTAAAACTTCTTTGTATGCTTCAAAAGTTGTAGGTACTTCAAGTCCTAAATCAGCTAACCAGTCTTTACGGACAACCACACCTCTGTCATAACGCCACATATCTGTAGATGGGTATGTTAACCTTGGAATCATATAGTATTGACCATCAACCATTAATGGTGTAACGTCTGGTTGGGCCATAATTGCTTCAATATTTGGGTATGCACTTAAGTCTTCAGGTAAGGCTTTTACAATCCCTTGATCAATCCATGTGTTATACATTTCTGATCCTAATGCATCAATTGCGAAGACATCTGGTAATTCCCCTGATGCTGCCCACAACTTATATTTCTCTTGATAATCTGACCAACTCACGCCTCTACCTTCAAATGTAACGTTGAACTTATCCATAATGATGTCTAGGACTGGGTCGTTCTCACCAAATCTGTCTGATGCATCCCAGTAACCTATTGAAATTTCCATTGGCTCAAGTTCATCATCTTGACTATCAGAAGTGTCATCACCAGCTTCTTTTTTTGTATCAGAAGTTGTTGATTCTTTTCCATTGCTTTCACTTGTTTCATCTTTGCTACCACAACCTGCTAAACTCACAATAAGTGCGATCACCAATAGTAATGATAATAGTTTCTTTAGTTTCATGTGTAAACCTCCCGTATTCTTATTATATATCAAGAACATAGTTTCATGTTCATAATATCGCTATTCTTTGATTGAACCGACCATTACACCTGCTGAGAAGTACTTTTGTAAATATGGATAGATCAGCATAATTGGTAGGATTGTGACAACAACTGCTGCCATTTTAATACCATCTGGTGTGACTTTCTTGAGTGTAGAAATCATGGAATCTGCTGTTGCATTACTGGTCATCTTCCCTACATCAATCAAAAGTTCCCTTAGGAAAAGTTGCATTGGGTACTTCTTCTCATCCATGATGAAGAGAAGTGCATTCCACCATTCATTCCATCTGTCCACTGCATAAAAGAGGGTTATGGCAGCCAATGTTGGCTTACTGATTGGTAGAATTATTTTTATCAATATGGTCAAATAACTGGCACCGTCAATCTTTGCTGATTCTTCAAGGGATGCTGGAATACTTCTAAAGTAGTTCATCATAATAATCATATAAAAAGTGTTAACTGCATTCGGTACGATCATAACGAAGACACTATTGATAAGTCCCAGACTTTTTATATTCAAGTAGTAAGGAATCAAGCCACCGTTAAAAAACATTGTGAAAACGATGAAGAACATGATGACTTTTTTGCCTGGTAGGTCTTTTTTTGATAAGACATAACCACCACAAACAGTAAACATCATACTTATAAGGGTTCCAACCACAGATACAAAGGCGGATACACCAAAGGCTCTCATAAACTTGCCACCATCCACTATGGCTTTATACGCTGATAGGTCAAAAGATGTTGGTAATATGTAAAACTGTTGTTTAGCAATAGCCGCTGGTGTAGCAAATGATCGAATTACAACATTGTAAAAAGGTAGGATCATTAGGATAGCAATTAGGATACAAATGGTGTACACCATGATATCCACAATACTTATTTTTCTCATTAGACAATACCCTCCTGACCCATTTTCTTAGATATGGCGTTGGCACTCAGCAAGAGTACACAGTTAATGACTGACTTGAATAGTCCAACTGCAGCGGACGAACTAAAGGATGCACCTAGTGCAAATGTACGTCTGTAAATGAAGGTGTCAAGTATATCTGCCACTTCATAAACACCTGGGTTATATGTGTTGAATATTTGGTTGAAGCCACCAAGACTCATCACTTGTCCAACTCTTAGTATGAGTAGTATAACAATGGTTGGAATGATGGATGGTAATGTAATATGAATGATTCTGTGCCATCTATTGGCACCATCTACTTCAGCCGCTTCATAAAGATTTGGGTTTATACCCGCCATTGCAGCAAGGAAAATAATTGTTCCCCAACCCATCTCTTTCCAAATGTTACTTCCAAAAATAAATATCCTGTATGATTCTGGTATACCTAGTACGTTAACTTTCTCTAAGCCCAACATAACTAGGAAACTATTTACAACACCTGAATCTCCAAAGAAGTTAATGGCGATACCACTGATAATGACCCAAGAAAGAAAATGTGGGAATGTATAAACTGTCTGGAAGAATTTCTTGGCTCTCGATCCACGAACTTCATTAAGAATCAATGCCAAGCCAATAGGTATTGGAAACTCTATGAATATTCTTCCTGCCGCTATAAATAGGGTGTTTTTGAAGGCTCTCCAGAAGTCTGGTAGGCTTAGCATTTCTTCAAAATATTTAAGTCCAGCCCATGGGCTGTCTGCAATCCCTAATCTGTAGTTAAAATCCTTAAATGCAATAGTAACACCGTACATTGGTTTATAAAGGAAAAGAGCATAAAAGATCAACACTGGCAGCAATATGAGGTATAACTCTCTGTACTTTAGAAACATATAAAGCCGCGATGATTTTACTTTGCCCTGTTTTAATGTCATGGTTGCCTTGATCATGTTCACACCTCTTCTAAGTTCTTGTTAGTCTCTGTAATATTATTATAAAATGGATCCGGACATCTTGGTATTCACTGGTTTTAGTAAGTCTATGCACATTTTATAGGTCTTATATACTTATTCTTTGTTGGTCTGGATCTTATCTTCAAACATATTGATGATGAGCAAGGTAAACACAATACACAAGGTCGCCATAATTGATAACAAGTACAAACCTGCACCACAAGCTAACCCTATCATTGCACATGACCAAACACTTGCTGCTGTTGTTAGGCCCTTTACATTAGCACCCTCTTTAATGATTGTGCCGGCTCCTAAGAAGCCAATCCCACTAATAACATAAGAACCCATTCTCCCCGGATCCATATTGGAGTAATCTGCAAAAGTATCAAATATCTGATAATTGATTAGCATGGCCAAACAAGCTGAGATGGCTACCAGTATATGGGTCCTTAAACCAGCAGGTCGGTTGGTTGCTGTAAACATACGCTCAAATCCAATTAAGGCACCTAGGCCAAAAGACATCAACAAGCGTAAATACATATCCATATCTGTTAATTCGTACATAAGGACCTCTTTCTATTAGTGTTTTTCTAGCTTGTATAGTGCCTGTTCTAGATCTAACTCTGGGATGAATTGTCTCAAAAAATCATAATGACGAATAAAGGCGCCAGATTCAGCAAATTCATGGGTATCAGAACTTAAGGCAATTTTCACACCTTTTTCATAACATAACTTAAAGAAGTCAAGCTCAGGTTCATTGCCATGATAATTAACTTCAACTGCTGTTCCCGTCATGCTTAATAGTTGTGCTAATGGTTCAAATAAGTGTCTTGGTATAGGCAGGTGTTTCCTTCTGTAGTATCTAAAGGGGTGACCTAATATTTGTATATCATGTTTCATGAGCTGCTCATTTACCCACATAAATCCTTGGTCAACTGCCTTATCATACTTACAGGGTAAGTAGTGGATTGCACCGATAAAGTAGTCCCAGCCACCTATATCCTCTTCCAACATACATAAGTCACCATTCACATCCACTTCCACTTCAAGACCTATGGCAATTTTTTCTGACCTGAATTTAGCGATATCTTCCTTATAGGCTTTCATCCTATTAAAGGAAGTCTCCTTGTAGCTATCAATCACTTTAGGGTCATTGACAAATTCACCTGACCAATAGACCTCCTCAGGTAGATAAAGCTGGGGACCATGTTCTAGCAAACCCATCTTCTTAATATCAAAGGTTGAATGTCGTTCTAATATACCTGCAACCGTCAGACTTGGATGACTACAATAGGCATGTGGTGTATGTATATGGTAATCGCACACCTTATGATCATTAAGAAGCAACTGATGCTCTCTTAGTTTCATCTCTCTCTCATCTAATTGAATCTGCCAAAACCTGAATGGCGACTCACATAAGGATGGGACCACCATATAGGTGACATCACCCGATTCAAATGACTTAACCCCTGGGTGATAATGGCCACTAAGGCTTAACAAAACCTTATTCTTTTCATAGATGTCTGATACTTTCAAGGCATCTTCCATATCATAATCATAACCACCAACATCACCAATCAAAGGAAGTACCGTATTGTGTTGAAGTAGGATAATTGGATCCTCTTCGTTTAAATCTTTGAACTGGTCTTCCATGACTTGAAAGTCTCTAACACATATGCCTTCCTTGTTATAGACATCGGAGAAGCTAATGATTTGATAACCATTCTTTGAGACTTTTGGCACTTGTTCCTCAAAAACCTCATAAAAATCCTCAATATCACCATCATGATTACCCGGGATGACAAGATAGTCTTTGGCAAAATAGCCTAACTCTTTCTTAATCTCTAGCAAGTAATTCTTACTATACTCAGAATCACCCATATTTATCAGGTCACCTAATACAATAATTAAATCTATCTTTGAACAATCCATAGATTTTCTAACACGTCTAAGTAACTCAACCCCTAGACGTGCTTGTCTCTTCTTAACTGGACTATCTACTATTGGGTCATAGTGAAGATCACTCATCACAAGTAAATTTAATTTTCGATTCTTTTTCTTATCACACATACATTCATTCCTCTATTTTGATAGTTTTCTCAACAATTCATTTGCTATGCCCTCATACTTAAGTTCATCTAAACTGTACATTTCTTCTCGTTCAGCCCTAACTTTATAGAAAGACTCATACTTAAACACCTGATTAAGTGACTTCTCTATAAAGGCAGAATCTTTAGTAGACTTCTCATAGTCAGTCATCAATTGATAGTCTCGGATACCACGTTTAAGACTCCAGTACCTTAGACTATAGATAGGTTTTCCATCCTTACCTGGGTAGACAAAATTGGTGTCTCCAGCTGGCCATACAGGGTATCTGTAACGGATGTCTTTAAGTGGCTCATCCGGCCATACAGTGTAATTCCAACGTAAGAAGCCATCTATATTCATGTGCCTTGCTGCCCAAGGTATCAACCTTGATTCAACAAGGGGTGATTCAATGAAGGTATTTGGGTAAAGGGGACCGCAACATACATAGTAGGATAGTCTTCCTTTAACATTACCTTTCATAGCCTTAAATTCATCATATTTCTTAGAAATACACTCAATAAATGGGCAAAAATCAGTGACACCAGGAATGTCTTCTCCCATAAACTCCACATGATTGATGGCGACTTTATACCTAAAACTTGGTGCTAAAGCAGAAAGTTGCATAACCTTCTTCCTAAAAACATCAACATCATCTGGCTCATCTGCAAGAATTCGTACCTTATCTGCCCAACCACATTCAACAAAGAAGTCATTAATAGCTCGGATATAACCTTCTAAATCTTCCATGCAGCGAATGTACTTATATAGACCATCTGCTTCATCAAAATACCTTAGACGTATGCCGTCCGAATAACCTTCAACGACTTTACCGAATCCAAAGTTCTCATACATCCAGACATTGCTTAGACCAAATATTTCTATCTCTTCCTTGATACCATGAGCCATGCACATTTCTATGTAACGTTTGATGACTGAGAAGTCGTAAGACCATTGCCCATTTGCCTTCTTTGTAAGGCTAGCCATATTATACTCATATAAGTCGGAATGGTTGATTTGGTCATAGACGGTTCCTTGACCAGACCATGGTATCTCTGAAGCAATAATTGAAATAGCCTTTTGACCAAGATTTGACAAGGATTCTATGTAGCCATCCATAATTTCAAAATGCTCATCTGACCACAAAGGAACATCATATTTTCTTGCGATATTGCTATTGTGTTGCCAGAGATCTAAGTAGAAGTCATAATCCTTTGGACACTTCAATGTATAATCTACAACTTCAATATCAAAGTTTAGTTTTTTGAGCAGTGTTTCATCTTCAAACATATTCTTATGGAAAAGAGAAATCTGAACTTCATGTTTACCCACTGGACATGCTTCATCACTATCTACACGAATCATGACTTGCTGAACTTGTCTTTCTTTAGCGTGTAGTGAGCTCTGATTAAGAAGTATGTCAGACTTGTATCGTGTATCATCGTCCTGAATAAGCCCTATCAATTGGCTTTTCAGAAGCAATCCCTTAGTGTTTGCCAGTCTTGCCTCAACCCTGACTTGGTCGATTGGTCCTTTATAATAGAATGATGCCTCACCATTGACTGATACCATCATTTCATCTTCAGAGTAAAGGAGTAACTGGACGGCCGCCCAATCATTTTTACCAATCACAGGTGAGACTGTCTTATTTTCATCAAAAGGTACAATACGTTTATCTCTTTCCCCGTAAACATACTTAAAACTTTCGGATTCAAAACCTGTATATAATTTCATCTTTATATCCTTTCTTATGAACAATCTATATTTACTTCGATTAACTTTATTATATAAAGCGCCTAGACTTTCTTGTATTGATATAATCTCGTATCTCTATAGACATAAACTAGGTGATGTCTATAGCCAGCTATCATTTATCCCATCAAAAAAACACCTACAAGGTCCTAAGGACCGTATAAGTGTTCTACTCTAAGTTTATTCTTTTATATAGCCATTATTCAACCTGAAGTGCTTTGGAGAAACTTTATTTTGTTGCTTAAAAACTTTTGAGAAAACATATGGATCTTGGTAACCTACAGAATAGGCAATACTTTTTATTGGTAACTCAGTTGTGACTAACAAATTTCTCGCCCTATCCATTCTTATCTGTATCAAATAACCTTTGGGGCTAATTTGAAAATGACGTTTAAAAATCTTAAAGAGCTGAGATCGGTCTAGATTAACATAATCGGCTACATCTTGAATGGTCATGTTTGTTGTAAAATAGCGTTCTATATAGTCGATTGACATCCTAATATGTCTATTTGCCAAGACCTCTCTTTCTGTAAAATGAACAGAAGATTCATATTGCTTCCTTAATAGGTGAAATAAACGATATAGCTGACCCAGTTCAAACAGCTTATCACTTTCTTCTTTAAGCCTTATATCAATCAGGACTTTCATCGACCTCTCAAGATCCCCTTGACCATCTTGGATCTTTAGGACCCTATTTTTCTTTGAGAAGCCACATAAGTCAATAAGTTTGACGGCATCTGATCCTCGAAATGCAAACCAATAATATGTCCATGGTTCTTTATCATCGGCCTGATAATAGGTAACTTCCTCCGGATATATCATAAAACACTGTCCCGATCTTATTTGAACCAGCTCATCATCATGGCTAAAGTTACCACACCCCTTCACAACATAATGACAGAGAAAATAGTCACGTATAGCCGGACCGAAACTGTGTTTACTTTCACACTCTTGATAACCTAATTGGACCAATGACAAACTACTTGATTCAGCTATCATCTGCCTATTTTCACTTGATCTTTCTAATAACACCATCTCACCTCGCAACATAATAACATCTTTTATAAACATATTAACATTTATTTATTGGTTTTTCTATACTAAAATGACAACATAAAGACAAATGGAGGACTTACAAATGAAAATCACTTTTTTAGGCGCAGGCTCGACGGTTTTCTCAAAAAATGTTTTAGGGGATTGTTTGCTAACACCTTCCCTACAAGAGGCAGAATATGCCCTATTTGACATTGATAGAGACCGACTTATGGACTCAAAAAACATGTTAGATAACTTAAATAAGAATACAAATGCTAATAGGGCAACAATTAAGGCTTATAATGATGCAACAGAGGCCTTTAGGGACTCAGACTTTATTATCAATGCCATCCAAGTTGGTGGTTATGCACCATGTACCATCACCGATTTTGAAGTGCCAAAGGCCTATGGTCTTAGACAAACAATTGCTGACACCTTGGGTATTGGTGGTATCTTTAGAGCCCTCAGAACCATTCCTGTCATGTTAGATTATGCAAAAATTATGGAAGAAGTATGTCCAGATGTATGGCTCTTAAACTATACAAACCCAATGGCTATGATTACAATGGCTCTTCAAAAAGCGACAAAAATTAAAACAATCGGTCTTTGCCACAGTGTTCAGACTTGTGCTAAAACCATTGTAGAAGGTGTTGGTATGAATAGTGACAACCTTGAATATAAAATTGCTGGTATCAACCACATGGGCTGGTTGCTTAAATTATCACAAAACGGTGAAGATATTTATGATGAAGTGCGTAGAAAGGCTCTTGAAGTTGAAGGCACACATACCGATATGGTAAGGCACAAAATGATGAAAGAGTTTGGTTATTATGTCACTGAATCAAGCGAACACAACGCTGAGTATACCCCTTACTTCATCAAAGCCAATTATCCTGAATTAATTGATGATTACAATATTCCACTAGATGAATACCCTAGACGATGTATCGAACAGCAAGAAAACTGGGCAAACCAGAGAGATGATCTTGTTAATAATGCTGATTTAAGCCATGAAAGGTCTCATGAATATGCTTCATACATTATGGAGGCTATGGTCACAGATATACCATATAAGATTGGTGGGAACGTTTTGAACAAAAATTTCATTACTAATTTACCATTTGATTCCTGTGTTGAAATTCCATGTTTTGTTGATGCTTCAGGCATAACACCGACTTATGTTGGGGCTTTGCCACCACAACTAGCAGCCCTTTGTCAGACAAACATCAACCCACAGATTTTGGCTGTTGAAGCTGCCTTAACCCTAAAGAAAGAACATATTTACCATGCTGCTTTCTTAGACCCACACACATCTGCCGAGTTATCTTTAGATGATATTAAAAGTCTTGTAGACGACTTAATAAAAGCTCATGGTGACTGGTTACCAGATTATCAATAACCCTCTCGACAATCATAAAAGCTCAAGACCCTTATATTGGTCTTGAGCTTTTTTGCTTTACTCTTCAATATACATCTTCACTGAACTCGCATACTCGGTCAAGGTCATACCCGTCACACTCTTAAAAGTCCTTGAGAAATAATGAATGGAATTATAGCTAAGTAAGGACGCAATCTCTGTAAAGTTATGGTTACCTTCTCTTATAAGGGTCTTAGCCTCTTCAATCTTAAGTTGCTTGAAGAATTCCATAACACTCATCCCCATACCCTCTTTAAATATCTTAACCAAGGATGATTTAGATAATAAGGTTTCATGGCATATATCTTCTAAGGTTAATCGATCATGCACACTCTCTTTTAGAAAATTAACAATGATTGAAAGTTTTTCTTCTTGAGCATATTCTCGAATGTTTGAGTTTGTTCGAGGTGCGGTTGAGTATAAGTCCTTATCTCTGATTACTTCTATTAACATGAGTTCAAGATGCATACGAATTAATTGCTCAGATGCAAATTTAACTTTCTTTCGTTTCTTTAGACCTTTCATCATTGGATCACTAAGGTCTGAGCTGTAGGCATTCTGTGCTTCTGTGACGATACTTGCAAGGTGGTTCTTTATACGATCATCAATAGATAAAACCTTATCCTCAAAAAACTCCATAGCTTTACTCTTACTATCAAAGGCAACAACAACAAGATTGGGTGCAACTTTACCATTAGCTATCACATTATGCCATTGGTTAGGCTTGTGAAAAATCATCTCACCTTTCTTTAAGGTGTATTTATGATCATCACCCATGACGTTAATTTCACCTTTGTCTACATAAAGTAACTCCCAGAAATCATGAGACTCACCCTCAAATATATAATTTTTAGAATACTCAAAATAATGTACGCTAATCAAATGTTTAATGGTCACTTCGTTCTTAAGCATGGTTAATTGATAGCCGTCAACAACATGGTTCATTCTGTAACCTCCAATTATGGACCTCAATATTACTTAGTTAGTATATCAAGAAAAGGCATATTTTACTATAGATAGGTTACCAATGTTGGAAGATTGTACAAACTCCGCGGCATATTATGTAAATACTTAGTCAATATGATGGTGTAGTATTAAGTTAGCTTCTGCTGGCTATAACAATTGACATATGGAGGAACACATGAACAAACCTATCTTAGTCGTTATGGCAGCTGGAATTGGCAGCCGTTACGGTGGCCTAAAGCAGACTGACCCAGTAGGAGCCAATGGCGAACTTATCATTGATTATTCAGTATATGACGCCAAAAAAGCTGGATTCGGTAAAGTTATTTTTATTATTAATAGAAAGATTGAAGGAGATTTTAAGGAACTTATTGGCAATCGTCTTCAAGCCCATATTGATGTAGAGTATGCTTACCAAGAATTAGCAGATGTACCAGAGGGTATCGACATGCCAGCAGAACGTATCAAGCCCCTTGGAACAGCTCATGCTATCTATTCAGCAAGACACTTAATTGATGCACCATTTGCCGTTATTAACGCAGATGACTACTATGGTTCAGATGCATTCACTAAAATCTATGACTATTTAAGTCAAAGCTCTTTAGGTGATTACAGCTATGCTATGGTAGGTTATCATCTCAAAAACACAGTAACGGACCACGGTTATGTATCTAGAGGTGTTTGTTCCACAGATCAAGGTAACTTATTAACCAATATTGTAGAACGTACGCATATTGAAAAAAGAGATGGACAAATTGCTTATCTTTCCAATGAAAATGATTGGATCACCCTAGATAGTGATACAACTGTTTCTATGAATATGTGGGGTTTTACTGAAACCTTAGTAAAAGAAATCAACCTAACCTTATTTGATTATCTAACAAATGCGCTAAGAGAAAACCCACTTAAATGTGAATTCTTCTTGCCATTTGTTGTTGATCAAATGATCCGTCATGATAAATGTACGGTTCAAGTAGAAAAAACAGATGAAAAATGGTACGGCGTTACCTACAGCGAAGATAAAGAAGCTGTTGTTAAGGCTCTTGCCAATATGACATCGAGTGGTAAATATCCAAAATTCCTATGGGAGGCATAGCAATGACCAAGACAGAATACTTAAATGCAATTTGTCATCATTTTTCTTTTGATGGTAATTTTAGAAGTGCTAAGCCTTACGGAGATGGTCATATCAATGATACATACTTAGTTACATATGTTGATGCATTTGAAGAACCGACACACTACATTTTACAACGTGTGAATCACCTAATTTTTGAAGATGTCCCAGCTCTTATGTCTAATATTGAGAGTGTTACATCTTATCTAAGTGATATCATCACTGAAGATGAGCAATGTGAAGGTTATGAAGTATTAACATTAGTAAAAACAAATTCTGGTTCAAGTTTCTATAAAGATACAGATGGCAATCATTGGCGGTCTTATGTTTTTGTAGAAGGTGCTACTGGTCATACATTTGCTAAAACACCTGATATGTTATATGAAGCAGGTAAAGCCTTTGGCCAATTCCAGAAATTATTGAAAGATTATCCTGTAAAAAGTCTTCATGAAACCATAAAAGGTTTTCACCATACCGTAAATCGGTATAATAATTTCGAATCACTTATTAAGAAAGATCCTCATGGAAGGGTAATTAATTGTCAAGATGACATCGCTTTTGTCAGAGCGCATAAATATTTAGTACCAATGATTGTTGATGCTCTTGATGATGGCAGTGTTCCTTACAGAGTCACCCACAATGATACGAAGATTAACAATGTTCTACTGGACAATAGGTCTGGTATAGGTCGTTGTGTTATTGACCTTGACACAGTCATGCCTGGTAGTGCACTCTATGATTATGGAGATGCTATACGTTCTTGTTCAAGTACCGTTGCAGAGGATGAAGAAGATTTAAGTTTACTAAAGCTTGATTTCCAGAGATATGATGCTTATACAAAAGGCTTCCTAATGACACTGGGTAAAGATCTAACAGACAAGGAATATGAACTACTTCCTTATGCTGGTATGATTATGACCTTAGAATGTGGGATGCGATTCTTAACAGATTATATTGATGGTGATCATTACTTTAAGGTTCATAAAGATCAACACAATTTAATTCGGGCAAAAAACCAATTTAAACTAGTTGAGGAAATGATGCAACACTTGTCAAACCTTAAAAATATCATTAACCAATATCGTTAACTTGTAACATCAACTTATTGTATTTTAGGAGGGTAACATGAAAAAATTCAAACTTTTATTCACTCTATTACTTGTAATATCTCTAACATTAACTGCATGTGGCACTGAAGAAGCTACACCTGACACATCTGATAAAACCGAAACAGGTTCTGAGGCTAGTGAAACCGAATCAAGTCTTAAAGGTGATCTTGTGTATTGGTCAATGTGGAACTCAACAGAGCCACAAGCCATTGCATTATCTGAAGGTATAAACATGTTTATGGAAATGCACCCTAATGTTAACATTGAAGTCCAATGGAATGGTCGTGATATTCGCCAAACACTTCAACCTGCTCTTGATAATGGTGAGAAAATTGATATCTGGGACGAAGACCTTGAGCGTGTACATGTTTCATGGGGTGATTACTCCATATCATTAGAAGATTATTTAGATAAAGAATATGCAAATACGAATGGTAAACCTTATAGTGAAGCTGTTATGCCAGCATTACTTGATCTTGGGCGTTCATTCTCTTCCACAGGTGAGCTTCAGGGTATCCCTTATCAGCCATTTGTATTTGCTTATATGTACAACAAGGATCATTTTGAACAAGCAGGAATTGATGCTGTACCAACAACTTGGGAAGAATTTCTAGTAGTTTGTGAAAAACTAAAAGCTGCTGGATTCACACCATTAACTTCTGATGATGCCTATATGGAAATTTCTTTTGGTCAACATGTTGCTAGACTTAAAGGTGTCGATTTTGTTGCTGAACTTATGAACGATACAACAGGTGAACTATGGAATGATCCTGCTGTTGTTGCTGCAGCTAAAGATTATGAAGAACTTGCTTCAAAAGGTTACTTCTCAGAAACAATCGCTTCCAATTTATTCCCTGCCGGTCAACAGGATGTTGCTGCTGGGACTGTATCAATGTACTTAAACGGAACTTGGTTAGTAAATGAGATTATGGGTACAACTGGACCAGATTTCAAATGGGGAACTTTCTCTTATCCTGCAGTTAGAGATGGTGTTGATGGACCAAGTGCAGCTACTTTTGGCTCACAAGCTTTCTCAATCAACAAAGACTGTGCAACTCCAGATGTGGCAATGGAACTTCTTGCCCACCTAACGACTGGACATTATGACAATTTTATTGCAAAATCATCTTATGGCGTTCCAGTGAGTGGAGATGCTGAATGGCCTCCACAACTACTTGATGCTAAAGCAGTATTCGAAAACTTAGATACCAACTACCCATGGGCAGCTAATGTCCTTGCAAATCCTGACAAGAGTACTCTAATTAGAGAACAATTCACAGGTTTAGTAAGTGGTTCTATCACTGCTGATGAATTCATTGAAAATATGAAATAGAATAGTCAGAAGATTATTTACAATTGTTGTGTGAAAAGTCACTCTTTTCACACAACATTCTAGTTAAGAGGAGATTGAAATGAGAAAAAATAAAACTATGATTGTGGCATTTTTGTCCCCAGCACTCTTATGTTACTTAATCATTTTTGTCTACCCAACCATTCGAACTACGATGATGACATTTTATGAAATGCCTTCTATCACTGCCAAAATAGCCGATTGGAACTTTGTGGGTCTTGATAATTACAAAACTATTTTTGCTAGCCAAGTTTATCAACAATCAATGATTAATCTTGTCAAAATCTGGTTTTATGGTGGCGTTGGAACCTTTATTTTAGCAATAATGTTTGCAGTAATGCTCACTTCAGGTATTAAGGGCAAAGCCTTTTTCAGAGCTATTATGTACTTACCTAATGTCGTCTCTGCTGTTGCAATGGGTACAATGTGGGTCAACTATATCTTTAATTCAAAATACGGTATGCTTAACAATCTCGGAGAATTCCTAAAATGGGAGGCCTTTGCTAAGATTCAATGGACTGGACCAGATATGATTTTTACAAGTATGCTAATTGCTTATTGTTTTGGTATGATCGGTTACTTTATGCTTATATTCATGTCTGCTATAGAAAGTATACCTATAACATTCTATGAAGCAGCGACCTTAGCTGGCGCTAATATCTATCAGAAATTTCGATACATTACATTACCACTATTAAAAGATGTCTTTAGAACTAACATCGTACTTTGGACTGTTGCAACAGCTGCTTTCTTTGTATGGTCTAGGGTTTTTACCAATCAAGGTATGTCAAATGGTACGGTAACACCAGTTGTCTATATGTACAACCAATTATTTGGCGCTACACAAGGTGTTACAGAACTTAATGTTGGTGCCGGCGCTGCCATTGGTGTTACGATGGCTCTTATTGTTGTTATTATGTTCCTGATCACATCCATCATCTTTAAAGATGACAAACTCGAATACTAAAGGAGGCAACATAATGAATCAAGTAAACAAAGACTATTACAAAAAACGTGTTGCAAATGCTCCAAAGTATGCGATCTTAAACCTGTGGGTACTATTTACATTTTTCCTAATTGGTTGGATTATTGTGGCATCATTCTCAACAACGCCAGCCATTTTCAGCGGTTCAATTACAAGCTCAGGTTTTCATCCACAGAATTATCTTAAAGCACTAATCAACCATAAAGTTGGTGTGTACTTTTTAAACTCTTTACTCTATACAAGCATCGCATGTTTTGGTGTTCTAATTATTGCTTCACCAGCTGCCTATGTATTAGCCCGATTTAAGTTTAGGCTAAACAAGCCGATCCAAGCTATGTTTGTTTCTGCACTAAGTATACCAGCAGTTATGCTTGTCCTTCCCCTATTTGGACTAGCTACAAGGCTTGAATTAACTAACACAAGGTTCTTAATCATTCTACTTTATACTGTGATTAATGTTCCTTTTACACTTTTTTTCCTAATATCATTCTTTAAAACGATACCTTCTTCTTTTGAAGAAGCAGCAGCGATTGATGGTTGTTCACCAATGAAGACTTTCTGGGTAATTATGTTACCTTTAGCTCAACCAGCAATCATTACTGTCACAATATTCAATTTTATTATGGTTTGGAATGAATACTTTTTGGCAATCACCTTTGCAAATAAAGAAGCCCTAAGACCAGTAGGTGTGGGCCTATACACAATGATCCAGTCCATGCGTTATATCGGTGATTGGGCAAGTATGTTTGCAGCAGTTGTTATTGTTTTTCTACCAACATTTTTACTTTACATATTCTTATCAGAGAAAATCATCGCAGGTGTTACTGGCGGTGGTGTGAAAGGTTAACATCCTATGGCTATTTTAGTAACAGGCGGAACTGGTTATATCGGTTCCCATACAGTGGTCCAGCTTCTAGACGCTGGCCATGAAATTATCATACTAGACAATCTTGCTAATTCTAAAAAAGAGGTTCTAACACATATAGAATCTTTGACAAATAAACAAGTCACCTTCATCGAAGGTGACATCCGAGATGAAGTCCTGCTTCATCTCTTGTTCAAACAGCACACAATTGAGGCAGTTATTCATTTTGCAGGCTTAAAGGCAGTTGGTGAGTCTGTAAAGAAGCCTCTTGAATATTATGATAACAACGTCAACGGTACTTTAACCTTACTAAGTGTGATGAATAAATATAATTGCAAAAGACTTGTATTCTCCTCATCTGCAACTGTTTATGGTTTAAACACTGAGGTACCTTTTAGAGAGGATCTTCCCCTCTCAACCCTTAACCCTTACGGCGCTACTAAGTTAATGATTGAAGATATCCTTAGAGACCTTTATGTAAGTGATCCTGAATTTTCTATTGTGTTACTTAGGTACTTCAATCCAATTGGGGCTCATCCCAGTGGCTTAATTGGAGAAGACCCTAATGATATTCCTAACAATCTTCTACCCTATGTTGCTAAAGTAGCTACTGGTGAACTTGAGCAATTAAGTGTTTTTGGTAATGACTATGACACAGTTGATGGCACTGGTGTTAGAGATTACATTCATGTAGTAGACTTAGCAGAGGGCCATTTAAAAGCCCTTAATTATTCGGCAAAAGGTACTGGAGTTGAAGCAATCAACTTAGGTACTGGTAATGGTTATAGTGTCTTAGAACTTGTCCAGGCTTTTGAAGAAGCTTCTGGTAAAAACATTCCATATACCATAACACCTAGACGAACTGGAGACATTGCTACATGTTATGCAGATGCAACAAAGGCTATTGATTTACTTGGCTGGTCTGCTAAATACGATTTACAGAAAATGTGTCAAGACGCATGGAATTTTGCCTCTACACACAAAAAAAGTGAGGTGTCTTAAGTGATACGAACAGATATAATGACCCTACCAGGTTACAACACTATTGAATCTAGCCCACTGCCAATATTAAGAACTAATTCTGATCATACAGTTGCTGATTTTAGTGATAACATGCCTGAAGATATTGGGAAAGGCTTTGGCCAATATACAGGTTTTAGGGTTCTTCCTTATAAAATGCAATCCCATTACAAGCGCTCCGATGAACTAGTATCACTAAAGACCATCGTTTATGAAAATGATATAATGAAAGCTACATTTCTACCTGAATATGGTGGTCGCTTATACTCTCTTTACAATAAGCAATTAGACAAAGAACTACTAAGTGTTAACCCAGTCTTCCAACCAGCCAACTTAGCCCTTCGTAATGCATGGTTCTCTGGTGGTATTGAATGGAATATGAGCCATTATGGCCATACTTATTTAACTTGTGAACCTTTATTCTTCGCTGAATGTAACAACGAGGCTGGTGAAACCTGCTTAAGGTTATACGAGTATGAACGTGTTAAGAAACTTTATTATCAGATTGATTTCTTTCTACCTGAGGGTGCCGATTACCTAGTGACTAACACAAGCATTTCAAATCCTTATGATAAAGAAAGTCCACTCTATTACTGGTCTAACACAGCAGTAAGTGAACTGAATCATGCAAGGGTGTTTTCAAGTACAAACAATGTTGTCTATGTAAAACCCTACACCAATGAAAATGGTGAGATGGTCAACACTATGGGTTATGGACAATTGCCAAACTTAGACGGTATTAGTGGCGATGTCTCATATCCTCGTAATTTTGAACGCTCTAATGAATACTTTTATCAAACTGAAGAAGATGAGCCTTATCCTTTTGAAGCAGTTGCTTATGATGACGGTTCTCTATTTTATGAATTCTCAACAATGCCTCTTAGATACAGAAAGATGTTCTGTTGGGGCACACATAGAGGTGGAACAAAGTGGCAAAACTACTTATCCCATAATGATACTGATAAATATGTTGAGATTCAAGCTGGTCTCTTCCCTACACAACTTCATAGTGAAACCATAGCTGCTAAGAGCACCATAAGCTTTATGCAAGTCTTTGGTTTAACAGATCAACATAATTCAAATCAATATTATGGAGAACATGATGCTTCCACGGCTTATGTTAAAGACCACATATTTTCCAAACATACTCGTTCTACTATTAATAGCTTACTTGATAAAATGACATCCTTTGTCAACGCACCTGTAAATAAACATCTCCACTTTGGTCATGGATGGGGTGCATTAGAACTTCTTAGGCTATCAAAAGAAGCCGAATCACTTTCCATACCTGAAATGTCCTTTCCAAGTGAAAGTCTAACGGTTCAAGAAGTTTACTGGCTTAATCTGCTAGAAGAAAATTATGAATTATTAGATCTAGATCTAAATAAGTTAGAGATTTCTTATATGATTGATCCTAATTGGATGGCACACATAGACAAAGCAATTAATTCACTTAATGTACCCTATGAAAGCCTGCTTCTTCACAAAGCACTGATTTTAGAAGAACAACAGTATAACCAAGAAGCTTTAGAATTACTTGAAAGTCATGTGAACGAAAAGACATCGTTAATCTACTATAGAACCATCGGTGCCCTTCATAGGAAGTTAGGAAATTCAAACTTTGCTAAAGTAGCATACGATCAGGCTTATGAGCAGATGCGTCAAGGGACCGTTAAATATTTGAAAGAGGATTTCTCATTGGAATACCTTGAGCTCTTATTGGAACTCAACTTATACAAACCTGTCCTAGACATCTTTAATAAGTTATCAGATGACAAGCTTGCTATTACAGAAGAAATGTATTCAGTCATAGCCCAGGCAAGTGCCAAGTTAGGCAAATGGGAATTAGTTGACCAGATCTTGGCCAATAAACCTGAAAGAATCAGAGAAGGTAAAAATACACTGGTTGAATTATGGTTCCAGAGAAAAGCAGCTGAACTTCCACATTTAACGATTGAAGAAGTTCGTGGGACTTATCTTCCACCTGATCATATTGATTTTAGAATGAATTAGTACAGACAAAATAAGGGCGGTTTCATCAGATGATGAAACCGCCTTTTTGCTTAGTCTATTGTATAATCCAGCGTTGAAGCTCTCTCGATATATTTTGCACCTATGATCATCTTGTTGTCCTTCATTGACTTGTTCTCAATTTTATCAATTAGAATTCTAGAAGCCATGAGGCCCAGTTTCTCTGAATTTACAACAACAGATGACATCATCGGCTGTTTATAGATGGCTAAAGGTGTATTATTGAATCCTGCTACCGCAACACGCTCATATCCAGATTCAATCATGCCCTCTAGGGCTCCATCTGCCATCATGTCATCAACCCCTACAATGGCATCTGGAACAACTTTCTTTAAAACCGTCTTCATCTCAGCACAGGCTTTAATTTCATTTGTTCCATCTTTAAAAATCAGATTCTCATCGACCTCTATACCATGTCTCTCAAGTGATTTCCTATAACCCCTCAGACGATGTCTATTAACAGTAAATTGGTATTCTCCACCGACAAAGGCAATTTTACGATGACCTTGTTCTATCAATCGATCAACCACCTGTTCCATTGCCTTAACATTGTCATTGTCAACATACAATATCTGTTCTCTGTGTGCTTCTGGGGTACCAATAACCACAAAGGGATGCTGACGCTCAAATAAAAACTCTACATTCTTGTCGTTAATGCGTGTGGTAGTAAGGATAATGCCATCCACCCATTTTGAATGAACAAATTGCTCGATGGTTTTCAGTTCTTCATCCTCAGTTTGACAGTAATGATACATTATGAAGTAGCCCTTTTCCTGTGCATAGGTACTTAGACCACGCATTGCTTTAATGAAAAAAGGGTTGTCAAAGATTCTTTCATCTTTATAGGGTAAAATCATGCCCAATGTATATGTGCGGCGGTTAGCCAAACTCCTCGCTATAATATTGGGTTGGTAGTCCATTTCCTTCATTGCTTCAAAAACGCGTTCCTTGGTCGCATCACTAATCTTAGGGTTATTTGCTATAACTCTTGAAACAGTAGATGGCGAAACACCTGCTCTTTTGGCAACATCTTTTATTGTTACGTGCATGTTGTCACGTCCTCTCATAAATTGCCGACTACATTCTTAATCTCTGTTGACTCCCTTAAAGGAAAAGAATTAAAAAGGTAGTGCAATCGATTGCACTACCATTATACCCATAATTTATATTAACTTCAATGGTCATAATCCCTAAAATTTCAAAGCTCTTATTGGTCAGTTATTCTTTTGGCAATGATTTTTCATACTCATCTACCTTATTTGCAAGAAACTCTGCTAAACCAATAAATTCACATCCATAGATATAGTAGTCCTCATGGTCTTCTATTCTAACGATTTTTACTACACAATAAAAGTAACTCTTATCTGTGAAATCAATTCTGGCATCAAAATAGTAACTAATAGGAATCACAGATTTACTTTCAAAGCCAATACCTGTTTTTGAGACATTTGTCACATAGGCTTCAATGTCCATCTCATCCAGGATTTCATTGTCCTGTTTAAAAAGTGCATTAATTGCTAAATCAATTTTAATAGGTAATCTTTTGTGTTTGCGACGATCATCCATAATATGACTCCTTCTCTTATTTAGTAAATAAACAGCATTTATTACGTCCAGATTCTTTTGCTAGATACAAGCCCTGGTCAGCAATGTGCATCATCTCATCTGTGGTTTTTGGTTCAAGATGATGGTTATCCGCAATGCCTAAACTCAAGGTAGCATGTACAGGTTGTTTACCAACCCATAGTGGCTCATTAGCTAATAGATCTAACAATTCATTGGCCTTTAATTCAGCATCGTAAATATCTGAGTCCACCATAAGAATCATAAACTCATCACCGCCAAAACGACCTATAATTGAGTCTGTATCTAAGGCTTCTTCACAAATCGACGATACATGTTTAATCATTTCATCTCCTACGAGATGGCCGTAGGTGTCATTAATGTTTTTAAATTTATCAATATCAAAAATTATACAAGCAACATTTCTATCGTGCTCGTTGGCAATGCTAAATTCTTCCTGTAACTTAAGCGTAAAATACTTACGATTAAATACACCAGTTAAGTAATCTTCAATGGCTGATTGATGTAAGTCATCATTCTGTCTACCAAGGACTTCATTTAGTCGTTCAAGTTCAGCCCTTTGTTCACTGATCATACGGTTCTGATCCTCAAGTATGGCATTCTGTTCTCTCAATATATCTGCTTCGATTTCTCGTTTGTTCACATCATATTCCATCTTAAGTTTTGTTACTGCACCACGTTTTGCTGTATTAGACAAAATCTGATTCAGCTCAATATACTCCTCAAGTGCATGATAGGCTTTATCATAGTCATTCTGCCTTTTGTATGTAGAAGCTTCTATTAGAGTTGCTTCTGCAAGCTCTGCTGTATAACCATATTTGTTTGATATGACTTTTGAGGCTTGAAGTTGCTTAAGGGCTTCTTCATATTTACCTTGTATAGCATAGAGCTCACCCCTATACATATAAGCTTCTGCTCTAGATATACCACTGTGACCGGCAGCCATCAATGTAAAAATAGTATCAAGAGATTCTTTACCATGTTCCAATTCACCTGTTCTAATATAGGCTACAGCCAAATTACCGTGAACCACAGGAATCAGGTCATTAAAATGGTGTTTTTCAGATATTGCCAACGCATTTAGTAAATGTGGGATAGATTTATGGTACTCCTTGAAGGTATTATGAAAGAAACCATAATTATTCTCGTTTTTACATAAAGCAAGATGTAACTTATTTTCTGTTGCAAGTTCATTCACCTTAATCAGTAACTTCTTAGCTTCATTATACTCACCTTGTCTAGTATAAAGGCTAATAAAGACATTATATGTTTTGATACGTTCAGCAATTTCACCATCAGCCTCAACCAACTTAGCAAACTGAATAATATAGGTCATTGCACCAATATAGTCTATTAGGAAGTAAGAAGCATAGGACAAAACTTCTAGAGCCTTTTTCTCACTCACTTTGTCATCCAACCTTTTTGCCTTCTCAAGCAAAGATTTACCTAGGTCAATTGCCGATTGATACTTTTCACTCTCATATAAGTCGACCATTTTATCATATACTACTTGATTCAGTTTATGTACTTGAGCCATATCTACACCTCATATTTTAGTAGTTTCTTTTAAGTCGATTTTTCATTTCCATTCTACTGACCCTGTTAAGGGGCATGTTGAGGTTACTTAGCAAAATACTATCATGTAGACCATCTAACATCTTGTCTGTTAGTTCCTCAGCGTTACTGCCATCTAACGGGTATGTTACCCCATAGAGGAAAACGCGCCCTGGATTAATGGCCAAATCTTTTAACTTATCATGGGCTTCTCTAACTTTATTCTCTACTTCAACTAAATTTTCCTTTGGTGTAAAGGGACATAATAACAACATCTTATTTTCATCATAAGGGGCAATTCTATCCGTTGTGCGGAGTAATTCTCCAAGGGTATCTTTAAACACGCCATAATTATCTCCAGATAGGTCTCCATAATCAACCATAACTAAAGACAAGGGATAATTTCCTCGAATTGCACGACTTAATTCATTATCTAATTTCCTCGTATCGAATGTAAATACAGTCTCTTCTTCAACAACCGGTGGTTTATTGGGCATAATCTTTTCATTTATTGCTTGTACGGATGTAGAAAGTATCTTCTTGGCTAAGTTTGATTTATTCATTGGAAGCACAACAATATCACTGACTTTCATTGCCAAAGCATCGTCAATTATACGACTTGAATACTCATGAATTAGAACTATACACCTTACTTTATTCAAGTCAATTTTCTTGATTTGATTCAGTGATTCTGCATAGTTGATTTCATCTAATTCATGAATATATAAATCCAAGTTATCCTTTACAAGATTATACTTGAATGACAATTCATCTCTATTAAATACTTCCAAAAAGTCATAATTATTTTGCACAAAAATACTTAGCAAATCATTTTTGACTTGTATGGTATAGACGTTTAACAAAACTTTCCCGTTCATACCCTAACCTCCCATTTAGCCTATAGCATAGCTATAGTACTATATCGGCACAAATTGCCAATATATAAATGGGTCTAACAACACGCCCCGAATATCATTAAACCTTTTCTTTATTTTTATCCATGAGTTATCAGATATCTCTCTGCACTATAGACGGATACTGCCCCATCTGATGCTGCTGTTAATACCTGTCTTAAACTCTTTACTCTTAAGTCGCCTGCTGCAAAGACACCAGGAATACTGGTCTCACAATCGTCATTGGTCTTAACCCATCCCTTGTCATCAAGTTCAACCTGGCCTTTAACCATCTGTGAATTTGGTGTACTACCTACAGCAATAAAAATGCCATTAACATCTAAAACTTTCTTTTCTTCTGTTTTATTGTTGTGAATGTGAATTTTCTCTACAAACTGGTCACCCTCAATTAGATCAACTTCATGGTCCCATAAGATCTCTATGTTATCAATCTTAAATAAGTGTTCCTGTAATACTTTCACGGCTCTAAGCTCATCTCTTCTGTGAATCAAGTAAACTTTCTTACATAAACGGGCTAAATAGATAGCATCCTCAACGGCAACATCACCACCACCTACAACAGCTGTTACTTTCTCTCTGTAGAAAGCACCATCACAAGTAGCACAGTAAGATACACCAGTTCCTGAGAACTTATCTTCACCTTCTGAACCTAGTTTCCTCCAAGAAGCCCCAGTTGCTAGAATCACAGTCTTTGCTTCATAAGTCTGGCTATGTGTTACAACCTTTTTGATTGGTTGGTCCAAAATCATTTCCTGCACTTCTTCACTTAAGAATTCCACACCTAATTCTTCAGCATGTTCTCTAAACATGGTACTAAGTTCAAAGCCTGATGTGGACTTTATACCTGGATAATTCTCAATCTCATAAGTATTAACTATTTGTCCACCTGCAAAAGACTTCTCTAATAATACAAATGAAAGTTTGGCACGACTTGCATAAATACCTGCTGCAATACCAGCCGGTCCTGCCCCTACAATCACTAAATCTAAAACTTCGCTCATTATTGCCTCCTAAAACTTCTATTCTAACTGACTAATTATGTCGGTTAATTGCTCAATTGTTACCGGTTTTTGAAGAAAGCCCACAACACCGTTGGCCAACATCTCATCAATCTCATCAATCAAACTATACCCTGAAAGGATAATTGCTTTAATTTCCGGATCAATCTTCTTCATTTCTTTGAAAACCCCTTGTCCGTTCATGACTGGCATCATCATATCCATAATAACAAATTGTATATTCATATGATTGTCTCGAAAACTCTTAATTGCCTCAAGGGGATTGCCATATGTGATTGGGTTATAACCCAACATATCCAGTACATCTTCAAGCAATTCACAAATAACTGGTTCATCGTCAACTACCAAGACATTCTTTTTATCTTGATGAATTTGATTCACATTAATAACCTACCTTTTATATGTCATGCTTTGAATTATTGTTGTTATGTAACTCACCTAAATTATACCATAGCACCCTAATAAATCAATGAATGTATTGAATTTGTAAGGCTTTTTCTATATGATATGGAGGAACACTAATTATTGATTGAAAGGAATAACATGACTTATCAAAATTGTCTTAAACACATAGAAAGCATAGATGCTAATAATTATAAACCAGATCATGAAAACAGCCTACGTTTAATGACCTACTTAGGGCACCCTGAGGAAAACCTAAAAGTTGTTCATTTTGCTGGAAGCAATGGGAAAGGTTCAACAATCCAGTTCATTAAACATATTATGATGGAAGCTGGTTATAGTGTTGGTAGCTTTATGTCACCTCACATACTCTCACCCCTTGAACTTGTAAGTCGAAACAATGAACCTATCTCTGAGAATCAGTTCCAAACAGCCTTCACAAAAGTGCTGGGTGCTTGTGAGTCCATTGTTAAGGATGGTTATCCACATCCTACAACTTTTGAAATTCTCACAGCTATGGCTATAGTTCATCTAGCTGATGAGCCTGTAGATTTGGCACTAATCGAAGTTGGTATGGGTGGAAGATATGATTCAACTAATGTATTCTCAAATCCTCTACTTACTGTCATAACCTCAATTGACTACGACCATCAACAATGGTTAGGCTCAACACTTAATGAGATTGCAGGCCATAAAGCCGGTATTATCAAAAAAAATGTACCAACCATACTCGGTCCCAACAAGCTTGAAGTAGTGCAAGTAATTACGGAAGAGGTGAGAGAAAAAGGTGGCAAGCTCTATCTATTGGATCAAGGACTAATTCATGTCAAAACCTTAATGCAAACCATTAACCATCAACTATTTCATATAAAATCACCACATTTCGATTACAAAGCATTACAGATGACCATGATTGGTGAACATCAATACCAGAATCTAGCTATTGCACTACTCACAGTAAAACATTTGAGAAAATACTACAACATCACATCCTCACACATAAAAAAAGGTGTTAAATCTACTTCCTGGACATGTCGTAATGATATTATTTCAAAAGATCCACTCATCATGTTGGATGGTGGTCATAATTCAGCTGGTGTAGAAGCAATGGCTCAGCTTATAGAAAGTAGATTCTCAGATAAAAATGTACTTACAGTATTTGGTGTTATGAAAGATAAAGCCCATGAAGATATGCTTAACCTAATTCAGAACTTCAGCTCAGACGTCATCATAACTGAACCATTAAGCCCTAGAAAATTAAATATTGATGACCCTTCACTAAAAGATTATGAACTTAAATATTCTGACTATAAAGAGGCATTAAAAAAGGCTCTAGAGTTGGTTGACTCTAAAACCTTAATCCTAGTAATGGGTTCACTCTACTTGGCATACCCGGCCAAAGAATGGTTTATAACTGAGTTAGAATCTGATTAAGCATTTCTCTTAACTCATGATCCTTTTGTATTAATGATTGTACTTCTATGTCTTTGTCCATATAGTCTGCCATATCTGGTCTTGTTGCTAAGATATTTTTAAGTAAATGAACGGCTTTGTCTACTTCATCAACTTTCTGATAGCTGCAGGCCAGATTATATTGTAGATAAACTGCCTCAGGCACTTGAATAATACCCTCTTTAAATACCTCTATCGCTTCCATCAAAAAACCTTGGTCTCTAAGGACAATCCCCTTATTTAGATAAGCATAGCCGTAATCAGGCATAAGGGTAATCGTCTTGTCAAATGCCTTTTTTGCCTCTTTGTTTTTGCCCAGTTTCATGGCCACAACCCCTTGATTAAACCAAGCCATATAATGGTCTTCATCAATAGAAAGTGCAACCAATATATGTCTGTTAGCTAACTCATAATTGCCAACTTCTTCATAGATAGCACTTAAGTTTAGGTGACTCCAAAAGTCTTCAGGTTCTAATTCGATGGTATCCAAATAGCACCTTATGGCCTCTTCTTTCTTTCCAACCTGGTCATAGGCATAACCAAGAAAGAAATATGCCTTTGTAAAACTTGAATCATGCTCAATGGCCTTTTTGTAATAGGGAATTGCAGCCTCAAACTCATCTAAATGATCATGTAAAATAGCTAATCCATAGTAGGCAACAGACTCTGTAGGCTTAACTTCGATCACTCTATTGTAAATCTCTCTAGCCTGATCATAGGCATCAAGTTCATCATATAATAGGGCCAATTCTAACATCCAATCTGTATCTTCCACACCACTATTAAGAGCTTTTTCATAAAGTGACTGTGCCTTAAATAAGTCACCTTGTTCATAATGGTGTCTGGCCAATAAAATCATATTATTCTTATGGTATTCTTTCATATAACTCCTAATTCTTCCAATCTTTTGATTAATTCCCGCTTATCATATCACATCTTATGTAAAAAAACTCAAGTATTCTCTCATATAATTGTTTTTACCAGATTTATAGGCTTTTGACTTACATTTGCCACGAAAAACTGATATAATAGCCACGTTACAGCCTTACAAACCTAACAATATTATAAAATTTAGCTGTAAACTAAACTAACAGGAGTTACACATGAAATTCTTTTCCCTTGATAGTGCCTTTCATAAATACGGCACACTGCTATTCGATTTTATTATGCTTAATGTCTTCTGGTTCTTTACCTGTATCGGTACACTTGGTATCCTAATGCCACTGGCTAATGCTTCAATGTTCAACAGTATGCACCATGCAATCATTGAAGAAGATGGCTATGTGATGAAAGAATATTTTGCTGTATTTAGATATAAGTTCCTCAGAAGTTTAGGCTTGTCACTTATGGCCCTTCTTATGTATGGTATTACAGGTTTTAATATTTATGCAGTATGGATTGGCTTGTTTGATGCCTCATTCCTATTACCACTTTATTTGGTATTTTTCATCGAAGTGACAATGACACTCACATTTGCTTATGCTTTAATGGCTGAAACAGATATGAAAATCAAACAATTAATTAAGTATGGCTTCTTATTGTCTAATAAACACTTTTTTGTATCACTTGGTTGTTTAGCAAGTATAATAGCTGTTCTGTTCTTTACCTATTATTATAATAATTTGATAATTATCTTCATTGCCACAGCACCTGCATTTTGGGTAATGACAAAATTAATCTACGGAAAAGTATTACCTAAGTACTACTTAGACAAACTCATATAAACAATTAGATTTAGATCATTAAGCTTAGAGACTAGAATCGTCTCTAAGCTTTTTTTATAGAATTTTTAACATTTGAACCCTTGCAATATCATTAAGCCTCAACTATAATGGTGTTAATTGATAATTATTATCAATTATAAGACAATAAATTATGATGGTCTTTTTTATTTTAGACCCTTGTGTATACACCATACAATGTTTCATAATTTCACATAGTGACACTTAGGAGGTACAAATGAAAAATTTATTATCAATTGTCCTGTCTGGTGAGGCAGGTCAAGGTCTTCAAACCATTGAAGATTTCCTTGTAAAAACCATCTCAAATAAATATTACGTTTTCTCAACTCACGAAGTTATGAGTCGCGTTAGAGGTGGTAACAACTCTGTAGAAATAAGGGTGAGTAATAATCCTGTCTATGGATATCAAGAAGCAATTGATGTTCTTTTTCTACTTAATGATCATAGTCTTTATAGGTTAAGAGAACGTATCCACGAAAACACCTTGGTGTTTGGAGATCAAGAAATTCTAGCTGAAGAAGATATTCAGTTTCTGGCTGAACGCTTTACACACCTACCAATAGAAGAATTGGCTAGCCAAGCTGGTAGTGTTCTTTATAGCAATACATTACTGTTTGGATTAATCGCAGGTATGTTAGATTTGAACACTCAGTTTGCCTTAGGCCAAATCGCAGGAAGATTTGCATCCAAGAAAGAAAGTATGATAACAGGTAATCAAGATGCCTTTAACGCAGGTTATAAGCTTGGTATAAGTTATCAATCTATTCACAGCCTTACCGGGCAAAAAACTGAGGACCTGCGTATTATAACTGGTACTGAAGCTATTGGCATCGGTGCTCTTGGTGGCGGTTGTAACTTCATCGCCTCCTACCCTATGTCCCCAGCGACAGGGGTCCTAATTTACTTATCACAAAAATCAAATGACTTTGGCGTATTTGTTGAACAAGCCGAAGATGAGATTGCAGCAATGAACATGACAATAGGTGCCTGGTATGCTGGTGCAAGGGCTTTAGCAACAACTTCAGGTGGTGGTTTTGCATTGATGGAAGAAGCCATTAGTCTATCCGGTATTACAGAAACACCATGTGTGACACATATTGCTCAGAGGCCTGGACCAGGTACAGGCCTACCTACGAGAACTGCACAAGAGGATCTAAATCTTGCTGTCTATGCTGGACATGGTGAATTTGCTAGAGCTATCTATGCACCAGGTACAATGGAAGACGCCATTAAGCTCAGTCAAAAAGCTTTTTATATGGCAGATAAATACCAAGTACCCACATTCATTCTCACCGACCAGTATATCCTTGATTCAAAATACCAGATGGCACCTTTCCAACTAAAAGGGTCTTATTTAGAGTCTTTTGTCACTAAAAGTGATGAGGATTATAAGCGATACGCTATGACAGACAAGGGTATCTCACCAAGGGCAATCCCAAACCATGGACAAGGTTTAGTTAAATGTGATTCTGATGAACATACAGAGTATGGTTTGATTACAGAAGATTTTGATGTACGAATCCTTCAGAATGATAAAAGATTAAAACGTCGATCGCTATTATTAGAGGATTATGAAGCACCAGAACTTATAGGTCCTTCTGATTACGAGACACTTCTTGTTGGCTGGGGTTCAACTTATGGCACACTTAAGGAATATGTGGATTATCATTCAGATGGTAAAACTGCCTATCTTTATATTAAACAACCCTTCCCATTAGCCCCTTCTTTAAAATCTTATTTCGACCAAGCGAAGGTGATCATTGATGTTGAAAACAATGCAACAGGTCAGTTTGCTAACATCCTCAAACTAGAGTTAGATGTGACTGTCACCCACAAATTACTGAAATATAATGGTGTTCCATTTGCCATAGAAGATATTCTAACCTTTATGAAGGAGGTAAAATAATGGCTAATTTTGAATTTGATCAATCAATTGATATTGCCTGGTGCCCAGGATGCGGTAATTTCACCATTCGAAAAGCATTGATAGAAGCTTTGCAGGAAATGAACCTATCCCCTACCCAGGTCGTCATATCATCGGGTATTGGACAAGCGGCAAAAATGCCCCAATATATAAATACCAACTTTTTTAATGGTTTACATGGTCGAGGTCTAGCTACCGCTGTTGCAATCAAAGCAGCCAACCCAGAGCTCACAGTTATTGCAGAAGGTGGTGACGGTGATATGTACGGAGAGGGTGGTAATCACTTTATCCACAATATTAGACGAAACCCTAACATTGTCCACATTGTGCATAACAATATGGTTTACGGACTAACTAAAGGTCAAGCCTCACCTACAAGTGAGATAGGTTTTGAGACACCACTACAAATTAACGGTGTTGTGAATGAGCCATTCAATCCTATGCCTGTGGCCTTATCACTAGGCGCTACTTTTGTTGCAAGAGCCTTCTCAGGAGACATTCCTCATATGAAGAAAGTTCTTAAAGCAGCCCTTGAACATGAAGGTTATGCCTTAATTGATGTTTTCCACCCATGTGTTACATATAACAAAATCAACACCTTTAAGTGGTATAAAGACCATACTTATAAGTTGGATGAAAGCCATGATCCTAGTGATTTTAACGCAGCTCTAAAGCTTGCCTATAATACGGAAGAGTTTGGTCTAGGGGTTCTCTATCAAGATAAGACCAAAGTGCCTTTTACTAAAAGGTCTTACACCTATCAGAATGACCCTACGCCCATTGTGAAACGAAGTCGTGATATTAGTCAGGTAAATGCTCTGATTCGTGGTTAAATCATTTAGAGCTACTTACACCACTTAAAAGATTAACCCCAAAACGCTAAATATTGACCCAACAACAAAAGGAAGGACTATCAAATTGATCGTCCTTCCTTAATTTCTAATATATCTTTTACATCACGACTTCCGTGCACTCCCCGTTATAGTTCTCTACCCAACCAAGTCCTCCTCATGAGCAAACTGTGAGTTATACAAGTTGGCATAGAAACCATCTTGATCAATCAACTCTTGATGACTTCCGGTCTCAATGATATCACCTTGATCCATTACCAGTATCACATCTGCATCTTTAATGGTTGACAATCTATGAGCAATAACAAAGCTTGTTCTACCTACCATCAAGTTATCCATGGCCTTCTGAATCTGAATCTCAGTTCTTGTATCTACTGAACTTGTCGCCTCATCAAGAATTAGGATGGATGGATCCGCAAGGATCGCTCTTGCTATGGTTAACAGCTGCTTCTGTCCTTGTGAAATGTTATTGGCATCTTCATTCAGAATGGTGTCATAACCTTCTGGTAAAGTTCTTATGAAGTGGTCTGCATGAGCGGCTTTCGCTGCTCTCACAACATCTACCTGGCTAGCATTGTCACAAGCATAAGCTATGTTATCTCGAATGGTACCTTTAAACAACCAAGTGTCTTGAAGCACCATACCAAATAGATTTCTAAGATTACCTCTAGTCATATCTCTTGTGTCTATACCATCAACTGATATTTTACCACCTTGGATCTCATAGAAGCGCATAAGTAAGTTGACTAGGGTTGTTTTACCTGCACCTGTAGGACCAACAATGGCTACCGTCTGACCTGGCTCAACTTCAATGCTCATATCTTTCATTAGTATATCTTCATCTGAATAACCAAATTTCAAGTGCTCAAAGCTAACTTTACCAATTGGTTTTTCAATCATCTTAGGTGCTGCTGGATCCGCTACTTCTTCCTCTTCATCTAAGACTTCAAATACTCTTTCTGCAGAAGCAATCGTTGATTGGAATAAGTTGGCAATATTAGCCGTTTGAACAATTGGTTGGCCAAACTGTCTTGAATAGTTGAAAAATGCTTGAATATTACCAAGTGTGATCGTACCTTTTGTTACCATGATACCACCAACAACTGCTATTAACACATAAGAGATATTATTGATAAAATGCATGGCAGGCATTATGATTCCTGATATAAACTGTGCCTTCCATCCAGTTTCATATAGCTTAACATTAATACCATCAAACTTCTTAAGGGATTTATCTTCGTAGCCAAAGGCCTTTACTTCTTTATGACCTGTAAACATTTCTTCAACATGTCCATTCATGTTACCAAGGACTTTTTGCTGAGCCTTAAAATACTTCTGTGATGTTTTTGCAACCAAACCTGTGATGACTACACTTACCGGAAGTGTCACTAACGCTATTAAGGTTAACATAGGGCTAATGGTCAACATCATGATAATGGATCCTATAATTGTAATCACTGAAGTGATGAGTTGTGTAAGTGATTGTTGTAAGGTATTTGCTATGTTATCCATATCATTAGTTACTCGACTTAGAACCTCACCGTGGGTCCTACCATCATAATACTTCAGTGGTAACCTTGTGAACTTATTACTAATCGCCTGACGCATATCATAAACAGTTCTTTGGGCAACACTTGCCATAATATACTGCATAATATAATTGAACAGTGAACTGATGATAAAAAGACCAATGAGTATCAGTAGTATGTTACCTATATAGCCATAATCAATGGCTGCTTCTGCATTACCCATAAAGCGAGCCATAAAACCTTCAAACAACTTGTCAGTGGCCATTCCTAGTATCTTTGGACTTACTATAGAAAACACTGTACTTAAGATAGCAAAGAAGATCACCACCACAAAGGTCCATTTCTTTGGTTCAAGGTATTTGACTAACCTCTTTAGTGTTCCTCTAAAATCTTTGGCTTTCTCAACAGGTGTTCCGAAGGAATGGCCTCTTCCTGGGCCTCTTCCTGATGATTGTCTTTTTTCATTGTCTTTGGTTGAATTCATACTATTATCTTTGCTCATGCTATTTCCTCCTCTGACAATTGTGACATAACAATCTCTTTATAGACTTGATTGGATTTAAGTAACTCTTCGTGAGTACCAATACCCACTGCTTCTCCATTATCAAGTACAATAATCTGATCCGCATCCATAACAGTCGTTACTCGTTGTGCTACAACCAGTAGGGTTGCATCTTTTACTTCATGTCTAAGGGCACTTCTTAGTTTAGACTCGGTTTTGAAATCAAGTGCTGAAAATGAATCATCAAAAATATAGATTTCTGGTTTCTTCACCAATGCTCTGGCAATAGATAATCTTTGCTTCTGACCACCAGACACATTAGAACCACCTTGGGAAATTGTTGCATCAAACCCATCTTCCATCTCTGTGACAAAGTCCAAACCTTGTGCTGTCTCAACTGCTTTTTTAATCTCTTCTTCACTTGCGTTTTGTTTACCATATAAAATATTGTCTTTTACCGAACCACTAAATAGGTTGGTCTTTTGAGGGACTAAAGCAATTTTTTCTCTTAAATGGGCCATTGTCATGGACTTAATATTCACACCATTCACCAATATCTCACCACTATCCACATCATAAAATCTAGGTAGTAGGTTGATTAAAGTTGATTTACCAGATCCAGTACCACCAATGATTGCTGTGACTTCTCCTGGTTTAGATGTAAAGGATATATTCTTAATAGCCGCTTCTTCTGCACCATGGTCTGAATGGTAGCTAAACGTAACATTCTTATATTCTACATATGCCTTTTTATCATTGGCAGTCTGTGGCTTCTCTGGATCTACAATCTCTGGGTCCACATCTAATACAGCGTTAATTCTTGCTGCAGAAGCTGAAGCTCTTGGTACCATAATGAAGACCATGGTCATCATTAGTACTGCAAACATAATCTGCATTCCATATTGCATGAAAGCCATCATATCACCTACTTGCATAGCACCATTATCTATACGAATAGAGCCAAACCAAACCAGTGCTATGGTTGTTACATTAAAGAAAAACATCAATAATGGATTTAGTAATGCCATAAGTTTATTAACACGAATTTGAACATCTGTTAATTCTTCATTGGCTTCTTCAAATCGTTCCAGTTCCCTATCTACTTTGTTAAAAGCTCTTATAACACGCATGCCTGTTAATCGTTCTCTAAGGACTAAGTTCATGTTATCAATCTTAAGTTGTACCGTCTTAAAAAGAGGAACAGCTTTACTTGCAATTAGAGCAATGAAGATACCCATAATAACGACTACACCTATGATAACAAAGGTTAAAGGTACATCCTTTTGAACTGCCATAATGATACTACCCACTGCCATAAGAGGTGCTCTCATGAAAAACCTAAGAATCATGACAACCACATTTTGAACTTGTGTAATGTCATTGGTTGATCTCGTAATGAGTGATGATGTCCCAAACTCGTCCATCTCGTGTAAAGAATAAGAACTTACTTTCTTAAAAACTTTTTCACGTACATTTCTTGCAAGCCCTGTTCCAACCTTAGCCGATAAGTAGCTTGAGAAAATTGTTGCCAGACCGCCAAGTAAAGCTATAGCTAACATCATAGCCCCAACTTCCATAATATAATCCGTGTCACCTTTTACAACACCAATATCAACTATATCAGACATAAGTGTTGGTAAATATAATTCAGTTATTGTTTGTAGAAATACAAACAAAATAATCAAGAATACAGAAAAGCTAAAGGGCTTTAACTGTTTCATTAATTTCAACATATGTTTCTCCTTTATTCAAAATCGTTGTTCTCTAGTTTCTCAAATATGGTCTTTATTGTTTTAAAGCTATCAATTAATTGATTGATTTCTTCATCTGATAATACGCTGGTCGTTTCTACAATCTGAGCTTTCATATCATCAAAAACCGTCTTGACAGCTTCTCTTCCCTTTTCCGTGATATGTATTGTGATAACCCTTCGGTCCTCACTATCATGACCTCTTGTTACCATACCTCGTTCTAAAAGATCATTGACTAGTTTGGTCATATTGGGTTTAGAGATAATCATTTCTTCACAATAATAACTCATTGGTCTACCGTCATGAAAGTTTATCTTATGAAGCACATTCATCTTTTGCCTTGGTAATTCAGTATGAGGTCTTCTTTTTAACAACTTCCTATGTAATACTGGCATAAATCCAAAAATATACTCAGGTAACATTTCTCTTGACACAGTCTCACTCCTTTGTTGTGTTATATAATAATTGTACTTTATAATTGTTGTATTGTATAACTATTATTTAGTATAACTACTTTGTCTGCAATTGTCAAACAAAACTTTATAAACCCACTTTAAAAACTGTCAATAGTTTGGTATAATATCTATAGGATGCTACATATTAACGATTATAGGAGGATTCATATGTCACAAGTAACAAACCCAATTCTAAAAGGCTTTAATCCTGACCCTTCCATTTGTCGGGTTGGAGATGACTATTACATTGCCACATCAACCTTTGAATGGTTTCCAGGTGTTCAAATCCACCATTCCAAGGACCTGGTTAACTGGGAATTGATTGCCCATCCCCTATCTAGGGTCAATCAATTAGATATGAAAGGTACACCTTCATCAACTGGTGTATGGGCCCCTTGTCTTACATATAACGATGGTGTCTTCTATTTAATTTACTCAAATACTAAAAATCTTACAGTTACAAAAGACAGCCCTAACTATCTGGTGACAACTAATGATATTCGTGGTGAATGGAGTGATCCAATCTACATGAATTGCTCTGGTTTTGACCCATCTTTATTCCACGATGCAGATGGTAAGAAATGGTTTGTTAACCTAAGATGGAGCCATCGTCCTGGACTAACACCTTTTGCAATGATTGTTCTACAAGAATATGACCACAAGCAGAAAAAACTGGTTGGTCCCGTTTATGATATCTTCAAAGGGAGTTCCATAGGTTTAACAGAAGGACCACATATTTATCAATTAAATGGATATTACTATCTAATGGTTGCTGAGGGTGGCACTAGCTATGACCATGCAGTTTCATTAGCACGTAGTAAGGCCATTACTGGACCATACGAAGTTCATCCACATAACCCAGTACTGACAGCAAAAGGTACTGACAAAACATCTGTTTTACAAAAAGCTGGCCACGCCAGTATTTGTGATACACCTAATGGTGATTGGATCATGGTTCACTTATGTTCCAGACCTTATGAAGAAACTCACCGATGTGTGCTTGGACGTGAAACAGCCATCCAAATGGTTGAATGGCGAGATGATGATTGGCTATATATGAAATCTGGTAGCAACACACCTGAAACCCTTGTTTCACTTCCTGATTTACCTATACAGGAAGCTAAAACAGTCCCAACCCATTATGATTTTGATAGTGATCAACTGGACATTCACCTCAATACACTGCGTATTCCAGCATCAGACAGAATATTATCTTTAACTGCTAGACCAGGCTTTTTAAGATTATATGGTAGAGAATCATTAGAGTCTACTTTCGAGCAAAGTATGGTTGCTAGACGCCAACAAGCTTTTAGTTACGATGCATCCACTTGCCTTGAGTTTGAGCCTTTCTCACCAAACCATGGTGCTGGCCTAATCTGTTTTTATAACAATGCCAATTACTACTATTTAAGAGTGAGTCATGATCCAATGTTAGGCGGAAAGATTCTTGGTGTGTATGCCAGTCAGAATCATGATACTACCGCTTCAATGAACTATATGGATAATATCTGCATAGAAGGTGCTGAGAGGATTTACCTTAAAGTTGAAGTACGTAAAGCCCAGCTACAGTTTTTCTACAGTCTGGATGACAAAGACTATCATAAAATTGGTGATATATTAGATGCCTCCACTTTATCTGATGATTATGCATATGAACTTAATCACTCCTTCACTGGGGCTTTTGTGGGTCTATGTTGTCAGGATCTAGAATTTAGTGGCCATCATGCTGATTTTGACTATTTTTCTTACATTGAACAAAATTAATAAAGAGGCAAATGCAGCTAAGCTGTATTTGCCTCTTCTAGAATCGATTAAGAATCTTTTCCTTCTATCGCTTGACTGTCCTTAAGTGATAAAAGTTCATCCCTCAATTCCACTGAACCTATTGGAAAGTAAATGACTTTCTTTATTAAGTCAGGTAAATTCTTACCTTCAATTGTAACATCCCTAATATGACTTAATAGGACCAGTAAATATTTATTCTTATACAGTGCTTCAATAGCTTTGACGATACCTTCTTTGAACAAACTATAATCAATGATAATCAAATCAAATTTATTTCCTTTTTCCAACACTTTAAACACTTCAGCTTTAGTTGAAACTATCTTAACAATTGATCCAGACCTACTCAGTTGATAAAACAAACTCTTACTAATAACCTCATCTCTACTAGCCAACAAAATTTTCATTCTAGATTTCGGGTCTAAGTCAATTTTTTCTTGCTCAGCCAAACCAAACTTGGCAGTAAAGTCAACTTGACTGCCCCTTCCGACCATACTCTGAATATCTATTTGTCCACCCATCTTTTCAATAATATTTTTACTGATTATAAGTCCACGTGTCATTTTCATTTCTGAACTATTGTCAGATCCAACGTCAAATAGACCCTTCAATTGTTTACTAGAAATTCCAATACCTGAATCAATAACTTTGAACTTAAGGGTAATACCACTTCTATGTTGTTCAAGTTCATCAACCATTAATTTTATAGAACCCATTTCTGTATACTGAACAGCATTTAGTAGTAGATTGGATAGAACCTGTCCTAAACGGGTTCCATCACCTTTAATATAATGAGGTACCTTATCACCAACATTTATTTCAATTTGCAAGTTCTTGTTAAGTGCATTCACACTAATCATATCTACGGCTGACTGTATGACTCTATGGAGGTCAAATCCCTTCATCTCTAAGTCTATCATAAGGTTTTTATGACTTCCTTGGTCTTGAATTTGATCTAACATAGCTTCCAAACCCTTGCTTGTATTCAATGTTTTATCCACATACTGTTCCTGATATTCTGAAAGTTTGGTCTTCTTAAGTATAGTGCTATAACTCTGAATTGCATCTAAAGAAGTTCGCATATCATGGCTTATGCTACTGATAAACTCATTGTTCATAGTCTGTTCTCTTATTGCTTCATCCTTTAATTCATTGGCAATTGCTTCTGTCTCTTTCCTTCTGTTTAGCTCTCTATACAACTTTAAGATCCATATAATTGATACAATTATCACCAATACAATGAATGAAGCTAAATAGGCATTAACCCCATTATTCCTTTGATCCTCTACAGGAATATTAACCCATCTATTCCTGATATTGTTCAACTCATTCTCAGGAATGGTCATCATTGTTTTGTTCAAAATCCCCACAAATACATCCCAGTCATCTCTGACTGCAAAATAAATTTCATCTTCAAAATTCGTCTGACCACTAATTTTAACATCTAAAATACCATTCTGATTAAGAAAGTAAGTTGTGGTCAAAATATTATCTATATAGGCTTCTACTTTTTCTTGAACAAGTAAGTGAATACCTTCCTTATTAGATGTCACCTCAACGATTTCAATCTTTGGATAATCATTTTTTATGTTTGACTCATAGGCATATCCGTCTACAACTGCTACTTTTTCACCCTCTAAATCTTCTAATTGATTATATAGAACTGTATCCCTTAGTGAGTAGATTGCTGTCCCACCTTGTAGATATGGATCCGTAAAGTCAAGAAAATCTTCTCTTTCTTGTGTTCTATAAACAGCAGAGTATAAGTCCACCTCTTTGCTTTTACCAAGTTCTAATAGTGCCAACCAATTCTTTTCTTCTACATACTCAAACTTTACACCTAACATTTGGCTGATAAGTTTAAGGTAGTCTGGTGTAATGCCCTGATATCGTTCATCTTCATAGAACTCGATGGGTGCCCAGTTGCTATCCGAACCAACACGAATAATAGGATGTAGTTCTAGCCATTCCCGTTCATAATCTGTTAAGTTAACAAAATATGGTACCTTTGAGGCCACATCAGTTTTAATCCATTTCTCTTCAATAACATTTCTATCTTCATAACTAATAGATGCAATGGCCTTGTTCATAATTGGAAGTAGATAGTTATCGTCATTTCTCAAACCTATTCTAGAGGCTCCAGAACCTTCCTCTGTATAAAGTAGGCCAATAGAATAACTTCTATAGTATTTCTCAACAATGAGTTCGTCTAATGCAATAACATCATCATATATGGCATCAACCTCACTAGATTCTAATAACACAAAAGCCTCATCCAAATCTGAAACCTCAACTAATATCAGTTCACCAAAATTCTCTTCTAAACTTTTATAGTGAGCACTGCTTTTCTTAACCGCAATTTTGTAACCTACCAAATCATCTACTTTATTGATATTTACTAGCTCTTTGGAAAGTACAAAACCCCTTCGATATATGGTATATACATCTGTAAAATTTAGATAGGTCTCTCTTTCTGGTCTAATTGCAGCATTAATAACACCGTCAACTTTATGATCAAGAGCTGACTTTAATGCAGTATCCCAATCTGACCCAAGATATTCAAAACTAATACCTAGTCTTTCTGCAATTAGATTCATATAATCAATGTTTATTCCAACCATTATTTCATCATTATCAAGAAAATTCTGAGGTGGATAGCCATTATCCACAGAGAAAGATAACTTTGGATGATTTATTAACCAATCCATCTCATCATCTGTCAGGTGAATAGTGTTATGTACCTCAGGACGCTCTGCCAAACCCATTTCCCTATTAATGCCATACAATACCATAGCAACTAACATAAGCATCATGAAAATAATTAGAATAACAATGACTATTTGACTTTTTTCAACGCCACTTTTTTTATCATCCATTATCTTTCACCCTTTTCAAAGCTTCTTGTAGACTAAGAGGTTTGTCCAAATAGTAGCCCTGTATCATATCACAATCGTTCTCTTTTAGTAAATCGTACTGTTCCTTAGTCTCAACACCTTCTGCAACAATTTCAAGTTCGAATCCTTTAGCCAAATTAATGATCGTTATAAGCATCTTATATGCATTGTCAGATGTGGTTATTTCATCAATAAAACTTTTGTCAATCTTTAACACATCAATTGGTAATCTCATTAAGTAATTAAGTGAGGAATAACCTGTTCCAAAATCATCAAGGTATATTTTTATTCCACTATTTCTAAAAAGGTTAGCAACTTCCTCTGCTTCTTGAATCCTTGTCATGAAGGACGTTTCTGTAACTTCAATACCAATATAACTTGGATCGGTGTCAGTCTTTTGCAGAATGCTCATAAAATCATCATGGAATCCTTCCTCCATCAACTGTCGTCCAGATATATTGATAGATACAATATAACTTTGGGGTCCTGCATTAATACGATTTGCAAAATGACATGCCTGTTCAGTAATGAACCTACCGAGCAAGTTAATATATCCTGTTTGCTCAGCTAAATCTATAAATTCTAGAGGTGAAATAAATCCATATTCTTTTGATTCCCATCGTACCAAGGCTTCAAAGCCCATGATTTCATTAGGATTCACCCTATATTTAGGTTGATAAACCAGATATATTTCATTTCTGGCAACTGCTTTTTCTAATGCATTTGTCATCATAAGACGTTTATGAACTTCATCACCATGGACTTGATTATAGAACTGGTAGCCATTTTTTCCTTTTTCTTTTGTTAGGTACATTGCTATCTCGGCATTTTTTATCAAGTCGTTAGAGGTCATTCCTTCAGTGTAAGAGGCTATTCCAATACTGTAATTAATAGCAAACTCAGTGCCTTCATAGTCAAAACTCGACTTATTTCTATTGATATCTTCAATTATACGCACCGGATCATGGTGATCTTCTATGACAAAACCGAAGTCATCGCTACCAATCCGCGCAATGAACTTAAGCTCACTACTATATACCCTTAAGCCATCAGCGACTAATTTCAATAGGGCGTCACCAACATCATAGCCGAAGGTATCATTGATATATTTGAAATTGTCCACATCAATAAGCACAACATAAAATGATGTCTTACTAATGCCTATTAATTCCTTAAGACGTTCATTAAAACCTGATCTGCTATAAAGATCTGTCAGTTCATCATAGTAGGCTAATCTATAAATATACTGTTCCTGAAGTGTCTCTGTTGTAATATCTTTAACAACAATAATAATGTGTTCTTCCGACTCATATCTAGATGAATATTTAAGAAAAAAGAATCTAAAATATAACTTCTCTCCTCCTTGATCATAAGCTAACTCAACTTGTGCCTGACTCAAGCTACCTTCGACAATTGATAACCAAGCCTTCATAAATGACTTTGCATCCTCTTCTGACATTCTTTTTGTGATGTTCATCTGTCCATCTTCAAAAAAGATATCGTTAAGGACCAACAAGGACATTGCTTTTGCAGAGATATCAAAACTCTGATTGGAAGGATTATATTCAATAAAGCCATCTTCTGTTGAGGCAACAATTGCATCTAATTGTTCCATAGTGATGACAGATTTCTTATGTAAGTCACTTATCTCATCATATTGAGCGTGTAGTTCTTCTTCAGCGGCAATATACTCTTCATTAAGGGCAACCAACTCAATATTCGCCTCTTCTACACTAATCAGTTTTTCATATAATGATAATTCATAAGCTCTAAAAAGATTAATAGCATTAAACAACACATAACCTGTTAATAGCATTGCACCAGAAACATATACGTAGAAACCCGTCGCAATCTCTATAACGGTAAATCGATTTGAAAAGAAATAGTACAACAAAATAAGGTGGGTAAAGCATATAAATACTAAAACATTGCTTTTTTTGAAACTGATAAATGTAATTACTGTAAATACACCATATATAGGGAGTATTGCGATAATGTGCTTTTCATTAAGCACCATCTGCATAATAGTAATGAATACAAGCATAATACTCATGTAAACACCGTACTTTAGCCTAAGGTTTTGAATATATTTTTGATTGATAACCGTTGCTATTAACATCACCGAAATAGAAATAGTCAGCAAAATGATTCCTGAAATTTTCCTTTCTAATGTCCATACAGAAAAAGGAATACCAATCACTACAATGGCATAGAAGAAAACAAATGTCATTATATACATTTTATAGATCAGTTGAACTTTCATTTTATCAATATCTTGCTTTCTCTCTATCGCTTGCTTCATTTACAGACCTTCTTCCTCGTATTAATGACTTTATGAGCTAAACTAATAAACCATACGTTGAAATATGGTTAAATTTTGTAGATTATGTTTTTTGTTGGCTTTTTTAGAATTGTGCATTTTTATGAATAGGATCTTAGACACCAAAACAAGAGACATCAATAAGTTATTCAACTTAATATCTCTCGTCCAAGTCGACATGAATATAGGTAGTGTTATTTCAAAAATTTTACTGTTGCTAGGCATTAGGCTTCTCCTAAAACCCTCTCTTTCATTATATCAAATGACAACAGAAAAATGTATGTTATTCTGATTTAAATTTCTGATACTGGTCCATTTTCAACATTTCAAATGTTGGTAACTTATTATATACTTCATTCATCATATCTAATAGTGGTAACATAGCAACAGCTCCAGTGCCTTCACCTAGTCCCATCTCACAAGATAATAGTGGCGATAAACCAAGAGATTCAAGTATCCACTTCCCTGCAGGCTCTTTAGACACATGACTTGGAAGCATATATTCAACTAATGAGGTATTTAACTTATAAGCTATGAGTGCTGCAACCCCTGAAATAATACCATCGATAACAATTGGTAATTGATAGATACCACCACCAATATATAAACCTACCATGCCTGCTATATCTAAGCCACCAATCTGACTTAATAATTTTACTGGATCAGAACTATCACAATGGTGAAACTCAATGGCTTCCTGAATAACAATCATCTTCCTACTTAGACCCTCATCTGACAAACCTGCACCACGGCCAGTGACTTCATCCACCTTCTTATTTAACAAAACTGAACATAAGGCACTAGAAGTAGTTGTGTTACCAATACCCATTTCTCCTGTTGCTATTAACTTATAATTCTTATCCTTTAGATCTTTAACTAGATTTATGCCAACACTAATTGCCTCATAGGTTTCAGAAAGGCTCATAGCTGGTGTTCTTCTTAGATTATCTGTCCCATACTTAATCTTTCTTGAAATCACACGACCATCAATTCGATCATTAGCAATACCAATGTCTACAGGAAACACATCTACTCCGGCAATTTTTGCAAATTGATTAACTGTAGATAAACCTTTGGCAAAATTATTGGTTACGATTGCAGTAATCTCTTGACCCGACTGAGAGATACCTTCTTCAACTACCCCATTATCGGCACACATAATCACCAGAGCCTTCTTATCAATATCAAAAGACTCCATTGAATAAATACCACTTAACTTAATAAAAAGGTCTTCTAATTTACCTAAACTGTTAAGCGGTTTGGCCAAAGATTCTATTCTATTCTTAACGTTAGACATGGTGATTTGATCCAATGGTTTGATTTCATTTAACCTTAAGTTCATCTAAGTATCCTCCACTTCTTTGATAGTATATCATAGATCAAATAAGTCGTATGGTGTTTATTTAGCTTAAGTCGTCATCTATTGTCAAATTATCTAATAACCATTGTCTTGTCATCCTTCAAACCCCGTGGTATAATTTGTTCAATTAAAGGAAGAAAGTGTTTTTTCCTACTATATAATGCTTGTCAGGAGGTTCCACTATGAACAAACAACAATTTATCGATGTTCTTAATAAGAAAATACATGTCTTAGATGGAGCTATGGGTACAAGTGTACAAGGATTCAACCTAAGTGAAGAAGATTTTCGAGGTGAACGATTCAAAGATCACCCAGTCCCATTAAAGGGAAATAATGATATCTTAGTTTTATCAAACCCAGAGATTATTGAAACCATTCACAACAATTTTCTTGAAGCTGGCGCAGATATCATAGAGACAGATACATTTAACGCAACGTCATTATCTCAAGCTGACTATGATACAGATGCTTATGTCTACGAGATGAATTATGAAGCAGGAAAACTTGCTAAAAAATGTGCTCAGAACTATAGCACTCCAGATCGACCAAGATATGCAGCAGGCGCATTAGGCCCCACTAATAAGACCTTATCCATTTCTCCAGATGTCGAAAACCCTGGTTTTAGAGCTGTGACTTTCGAAGAAGTACAAGCGTCATACGCTGAAGAAGTTAGAGGTCTTATGGACGGTGGCGTTGATTTCCTCATTATCGAAACCATCTTTGATAGTCTTAATGCTAGAGCTGCTATCCTTGCTTGTGAGCAAGTTTTTGAGGAAAAGTCACAAGCATTGCCATTAATGATCTCTGGAACAATTACTGATAAGAGTGGACGTACTTTGTCTGGCCAAACCCTTGCCGCCTTTGTTGAATCTATGAACAATGATAACGTTTTCTGTATAGGCCTAAATTGTGCCTTTGGTGCTAAAGACCTTATACCATACATAAAAGAGATTGGGACATTAACAGAATTACCAATTAGTATCTACCCTAATGCGGGTTTACCTAATGAACTTGGTGAATATGATGAGCTTCCAGACGAAACGGCAAGTTTACTTAAAGATCTAATACAGAACGGTTATATCAACATCGTTGGTGGCTGTTGTGGTACAACCCACGAACATATTCGGGCCATAGCCAACACAATTGAATCTGCCAAACCACATGTTGGTCCTAAGCTTACAACAGAAACTATTTTAGCTGGCCTAGAACCTCTTAAGATTAACAAAGCAGTTAACTTCATCAATATCGGTGAGAGAACCAATGTTGCAGGTTCAAGGAAATTTGCGAGACTTATTCGTGAAGAGAAATATGAAGAAGCCTTAAGTATAGCACGTCAACAAGTTGAAAATGGTGCACAGATTATTGATGTTAACCTAGATGATGGTTTACTTGACGGCGAGAAAGAAATGGAGAAATTCCTTAAGCTCATCGGTAGTGAGCCTGATATATCAAAAGTTCCAATAATGATTGATAGTTCAAAATGGTCAATTATTGAAGTTGGCCTCAAGGCAATTCAGGGTAAACCAGTTGTAAACTCTATTTCTCTAAAGAATGGTGAAGAAGAATTTATTAAGCAGGCAACCACAATTAAGAAATTCGGTGCTGCTGTAGTCGTGATGGCCTTCGATGAGGATGGCCAGGCTGATTCATTTGAACGAAAAATTCAAATTTCAGAACGTGCTTATAGAATCCTTGTGGACCAAATAGGCTTCCCACCAGAAGACATTATCTTTGATGTGAATATCTTAGCTATTGCTACTGGTATCGACGAACATAATAATTACGCTGTTGATTTTATCAATGCCGTTGAATGGATTAAACATAATTTACCTCATGCAAAAACTAGTGGAGGCCTTAGTAACCTGTCCTTCTCTTTCAGAGGTAACAATGTGATTAGAGAAGCTATGCATTCAGCCTTCCTTTACCATGCCATCAAAGTTGGTTTAGACATGGCAATCTTAAATCCAGCCCTCATACAGATATATGACAATCTAGACCCGGACCTCTTAAAGTTAGTTGAAGATGTCATTTTCAATAAACACCCCGAAGCGACTGATGCCCTAATTGATTTTGGTTCTAAAGTTGTTCAAACAGGGGCTGATGCTGTTGTCAAAGAAGATCCTTGGCGCTCAGAATCTGTTGATTCACGTCTAAGTCAATCTTTAGTTAAAGGTGTGGCTGATTATATTACGGAGGACCTTATAGAAGCTCAAACAAGGTTTGATAGTGCTATATCCATTATAGAAGGACCTTTGATGGATGGTATGAGTGAAGTCGGTGACCTCTTTGGTGATGGTAAGATGTTCCTACCTCAAGTCGTCAAAAGTGCTCGTGTCATGAAAAAGGCTGTGGCTTACCTATTGCCTTTTATCGAAGCTGAAAATACGGTTGGCGAATCTACCTCAGCAGGCAAAATCCTTATGGCCACTGTAAAAGGTGATGTCCATGATATTGGTAAAAACATCGTAAGTGTTGTCCTTCAATGTAATAACTTTGAAGTTATTGACCTTGGAATTATGGTAGCACCTGAACTTATTATTGAAACAGCTATTAAAGAAGAGGTTGATATGATCGGTTTATCCGGACTTATAACACCTTCCCTTGATGAAATGGTGACCATGGGGCAAATGATGGAAGAAGCTGGTCTTACTATTCCCCTACTCATAGGTGGTGCTACAACAAGTCGACTTCATACTGCCATAAAGATTCGACCACATTATTCTGGTCCAGTTGTCTACGCAAATGACGCAACAAAAGGTGTTGAAGCAGCTAAAGCCCTTCAAAATCCTAATAAGATTGAGGCCTTTGTCAAAGATATTTATGAGCAATATGATCATATAGAAAGTATGTCCAAAAAACATCAATCTAAACTTGTTTCTCTAGATCAAGCTAGGACCAATAAAGCAAATGTTGACCATAAAGATTTCACACCAGTAAAACCTAGTTTTTTAGGCACGAAAGTTGTCACAGCTACAATTGATGACTTAATACCTTATATAGATTGGACCTTCTTCTTTACAGCATGGGAGATGAAAAAACGTTACCCAGCTATTCTTGAGGATCCAGTTGTTGGTCAAGAAGCAAGAAAATTATTCAATGATGCTAAACATGTTCTGAATGACTTAAAAAACCAAAAAGCATTAACCTGTAAAGGTGTCTTAGGTTTCTACGAAGCTTATAGTCAAGGTGATGATCTTGTTCTGATTGATAAGGATAAAACCATCCTATATCCAATGTACCGACAACAGAAGGAAGGTTCTGATTATCGATCATTAGCTGATTTTATCACATCTAAAGAAGCAGGTAAAAAAGATTACGTCGGAGCTTTTGCTGTGACTGCAGGGCTTGGCATAGAACCTTTGTTGGCCAAATGCCTTGAAGAAAACGATGATTATAAGAGCATCATGATCAAAATCCTTGCTGATAGACTTGCAGAAGCATTTGCTGAGAAGCTACACCAAGATGTTAGGAACCAACACTGGGGTTACACCTATGATGAAGATATGTCTCTTGAAGATTTATTACAGGCAAAATATCAGGGTATTAGACCTGCTTTTGGCTATCCATCTATGATTGATCATTCTGTTAAGAAAACATTCTTTGAAATGTTAGATATTAAGGAACGTACTGGCATTGACTTATCAGAGAACTATATGATGATTCCAGGTGCATCTGTCAGCGGTCTCTATTTCGCCCATCCTGAGAGCCAATACTTTGACCTCTACCACATTGGTGAAGATCAAGTAACGGACTATGCTAATAGAATTGGCGTAACTAAGAAAGAAGCTGAGAAGCAAATTGCAACAAGAATAAAATACTAGATAATATATACAGCCCAAGGCATATGCCTTGGGCTGTTCTAATATAAAGCTTTATAACTTATCTTCTTCTTTATCGATGATCTCTATGATTTTGTCCTCTGTACAAGGTTTTGCATACATATAACCTTGACCAAAGTCCGCTTCCATCTCTATGATCATACCTTCCATTTCCTCATCTTCAATCCCTTCTGCTACAACTTTATAATTCAAAGTATGAGCAAAATCAACAATACCTTTCATTAACTTAAGGACTTCAGATGATTGCCTTGCCTTAAGGATAAGCTGTCTATCAATCTTTATATGAGTTACAGATAAATCTGTTAAATGACTTAAGGAGGAATACCCCGTTCCAAAATCATCAATAGAAATTTGTATTTCTTTTTTCCTTAAATAGGCCAGCTTCATCATAACTTGATCATCTGATTCTAGAGTTAGAGACTCTGTGATTTCCAGATTCAAATACTTAGCTGGATAGCCATATTTAGCCAATACGATTAGGACATCTTCAACAAATCGATCTACATGAAGCTGTATAACTGAAATATTAACATTTACCTCATAATATCTGTTGTATCTCAAGAATAAAGCCTTACCAAATGCTACAGCTTGTTCTAGGATCTGCATACCAAGATTATTGATGGATAGAGTTCTTTCTGCTATTGGTATAAACACATCTGGATAAACAAAACCTAACTCGTCATCTTTCCACCTTGCTAGTGCCTCAAAGCCAACAATACGACCATTTTTCAAGTCCATGAGCGGTTGGTACAAAGCATAGATTTTCTTTTCCTCTATGGCCTGAACCAATTTAGTTTCAATGTTCATTTCCCTTACAAACTCGTCTCTAATCTTATTGTCAAAAATTGCATAATCATCTTTTGAAGAATTCTTAGCGTCGTACATGGCTATATCTGCATTGGCTAGTAATTCTTCATATGTTTTAGCATCTGCTGGATAACGACTCACTCCCAGTGATGCTGTTAAAGTAAAGTCCAATTGATTAATGTAAAGAGGACGTCTAACCAGCTCAAGCATACGACTAGCTAAAGCTTCAATCTCCTCTTCTCTCTCATAGTTCTCAATCAAAACACCAAATTCATCACCTGACAAACGTGAAATTGTGTGTTTATTTACACAGCAACTAGATAAGGCATTTGCCAACTCAACTAAGACTTGATCTCCTGCCGCATGACCGTACGTATCGTTTATATACTTAAAGTTATCTAAATCCAAATAAAACAAGGCTAATTTATCACATGATTCAAGGGCAGCTCTAGCTATCTGATCAAACTGTATTCTATTAGGTAGCCCAGTCAAATCATCTGTATAGGCAAGTCTTTTAATCTCTTCACCTTGGACATTCACATGGTTAGCAAGTGTATTGTATTCAATGATTAAAGTATTTATTTCATCATTGGTTTCACCTTTATATAAGACCATACCATCACTTTTACTAGATTCTACTATTGTATCCCTGAGCATCACGATTGGCTTGATCAACCTTAAGATAATCCACCTAGATACAACAATACCAAGAACCAAGGTAACTGTGATAATAACTGTCATGAAACCTAAGGCTTTTCTTCGAACACCTTCGTAGTCATCTATTGGTATAAATACCAACAATCTAAGACTACTTTGATTAAATATTCTTATAAAGTACTTGCCACTAGCTGTTTCTACCTGTCCTGAACTATAGGTTAACACATGTTTATCTTCTTTAAGGATATTGCCAAATGATGTACCTAATATTTCACTTTTATTTGTTGCCACTACTTGGTTAGCATTATTCAATAAAGCAATAACGCCGTTTTCGCTCACCTCTAATTCTTTCAGCATATTGGTCAATTGAGAGAGTGATATGTCCACACCTACAACTCCTTTTTGATCCAATAGTTCGACATACTTAGAAGCGGTAATAACTTGATTGCCTGTCGCGCGATCAAAATATGGCTTAGACCACTTAACACCACTATGACCATAAGCTATCTTATACCAAGGTCTCGTTCTAGTATCAAAATCTGGACCTAAATCTGTATAAGGGTGAATATAAATGGTTTTATCTTCAAAGCCTGCAAAGGCATTCAGATACTGAGGATGACTGACCATGACACTTTCTAGATGGTCCTTAATACGTTCATCTTCAAAATTATGTTCAGAGATATCATCTACAAGATAGTCAATCATCTGGTTAGTGGTTAAAAATACTTGTTCAATGTTATAATGAAGCAGCTGAGTGGTTTCTTCAATATTGTTTTGGAACCTACTGGACATATCAATACCAATATAACCGTATAATGTAAACATGACAGCTATATAAATCATCAGCAACAATACAACAATTAATAATTGAATTTTAATGTATAGAGTCCATTTAAACTTCATTCAATCACCTTCTATTTTATAGGCTCAGGTTTAGAGTAATAGTATCCCTGGATTGCATAACATCCTATATCTTGTAACATCTCGACTTGTTCTATTGTTTCAACCCCTTCAACTACCAAGTCAATTTCATAGGCTTCTGCTATATGAACAATGGCTTTTAAGAGGCTTTGTACTTTATAGTTATCACACATTTGATCTACAAAAGTTTTATCAATCTTCAACTCATCAAGCTCCAAAATTGATAGGTAATTTAAAGATGAGTAACCACTACCAAAATCATCTAAAGATATGTTAATCCCATGTTGTCTGAGAGGTTGAAGTACTTCATTAATGACCTCAACACCATCAATTACAATATCTTCAGTAATTTCAATAATGATATTTTGGGGTTTAATATTTCTCTTTGATAATTCATCAATCATAAATAATCTAAAGCCTTTATAGATTAAATGAGATGGTGATATGTTAATCGATAGTTTTATATCTTCACCATACTTTTCAACCAATTGAGGATAGATATCTAAGGCTTTTTGAATAATCATATTCCCAAATCTAACACTAAGATTCCCTCTCTCAACAGCCGGAATAAAATCAGCTGGTGAAACATGTTCAAGTTGTGGTGAATACCATCTTGCTAGAGCTTCTAAACCAATAACCTCTTTTGTTCGACTATCGACCTTTTCTTGAAATACCAAGGTAAACTCATCTTTGCTCAGACCTTCACTCAAACAATCTCTTAGGAAAGCTTCATCTCTCGTCTCCCTTTCAATATCGTTATTATAAGCAATCACATGATGACAATTATTGGCTTTGGCATATTGTAAAGCTATGATTGCCTTTCTATAACAAGTGTCAATATCATTTCCATGTGTCGGCATATGGGCATAACTGATATAAAACTCCACTCTTTTTTCAACACCAGCAACACGTAATCTTTTATATATTTCCTCTTGTAAATATTCTAACCTATAATCAATCGTATTTTTGCCTGTTCCATCCATCCACCACGCAAACTCATTACCACTAATTCGAGCGACTAATTCATTTTCACCTTTTAGGTCCATAAAGGTTTTAGATACTTTGACAAGTACCTCATCACCCATTTCATTTCCATGGATCGAATTGATTAATTTAAAAGACTTCATATCAAATATAACCAAATAACCCTGTTGTTGTTGTCTCCTTTTTATACCTAATGTTTCTAAAAACATATAACGGTTTGGAATCTGAGTCAATTGATCGTAGTAAGCCAGATTATATGTTACCTTTGTACTCTTTTCAATCTCATTAATGTTAGAAATCAAATAAGATTTATTAGCTCTTGCTATTACATTTAGAACTATAATAAACAATATGAAGGTCAACATCTGTATAAACCAGTCTAAACTTCTGTTTGCCATATATAAGTTAGGTAAATGGTTAAATGCTAGTGTTGTTCTTGATAAAAACCATGTTGCTCCAATAGCACTAACAGAGAAGATATTCATCCAAATAGACAGTTTGAATCTTAGAAAGGACACAGCTACTATATTGGTTGTGACCAATAACATAAAACCAGCACCCGTAAATCCCCGATATAATAGTGCGAGCAGACCTAATATAAAGGTGCATCCTAGAACTATCAACACTTTAGCTTCGACGGGTATAGTTTTTCTTACTATAAAAACTACAATTAGAATAATAGCTAGCGTTATGTCATAGAATGTAAATACCGTATGAGCTTTAGCTATATAGATTAACGTCGCCATAACAAAAGAGACCGCCGCCCCTATAGGCATTAAGATATCAAAGCTCTTTTCAATTTTATTAAGGATTATCTGATCATAATCTTTTTGCATAGTAACTCCTTGAGACTTAGTGCCTATATTTATCCTATCACAATTATGTGTATTTTATGTATCTTTTATGTGCTAAACTAATGTCACTAAACCGATTAAATGCCCAGAATAACATTATACAGATAAGTCATATGGATTCAATGTACAAACTGTTAACAAACTTAGGCCTTTGAGACTATAACCAAAAATAACCCACACCTAAATAAGTGTGGGTTATTAGTACTTTACAACTTGTTTAATTCTTCTATTAACTCATCTAACATTGCGAAAGTCACTTCACCTTGACTCATCAACACTAGACCTCTAAGAGGTGTATAACCCATCATGGCTTCCATAATCTTTCGTTCTTCTTCTGAAGCATCTTGCATATTTGGCATATGGCCTGCTTTGCCTGAAACTTCATTAAAAATTGCAGCTGCTTCAGGGTTTCTTAAAACATCTTTAAGGAGTGAATTATAATGAAAATTCTTTTGCTTAGGTTGCCATTCCCCAAGTTGAATACTTTCATCAAGTCTAATGTCCATTGCACTTGCTCCAACAAGTATTTGATAAGTACTTTCTTCACTTACCCACTGTCCATCTTCAACAGAATAAAATTCAAATACTCGTTTAGGCAACACAAGAGCAACTTCTGCTATTTGGCCTGGATTAAGGTGAACCTTTTCAAAACTAGCTAATCTTTTAATTGGCTGATCCACTTTTGAGTCTATATGACTAACATATACTTGAATAACCTCTTTACCAGCTCTAGAACCTGAATTCTCTATCATAACTTTACAGGTTACAATATCATTATCTGGATCAATATCTAACTTTAAATCTTTATAGTTAAAGTTTGTATAACTTAAACCATGTCCAAAAGGAAAGTTAACAGCCATGTTCTTTTTGTCATAATATTTATAACCTACGTAAAGACCTTCTTGATAATGAACAGAGCCACTATGACCTGGGAAATTCAGGTGTGAAGGGTTATGTTCCAATTTAATTGGCCATGTTTCAGCCAACTTACCTGATGGATTCACTTCACCAAAGAGGATTTGCGTTGCAGCTGTAGCCACACCTTGTCCACCTAAATACATTTCTAAGACGCCTTTTACTTGATCTATCCAAGGCAATTCCACAACTGATCCATTACTTAGTACAACAACAATATCATTGCTTACCTTAACCAACTCATCCATTAGATGTAACTGGTTGTATGGTAGCTGCATATGATCCCTATCAAATCCTTCAGATTCATAATGATCTGGGAGGCCAAGGTAACAAACGACTTTATCAACTTTCTTTGCTGCATCAATAGCCCTTTGTTCTAAATAGTCATCCACTTGATCAAGTTGAATATCATAACCTTGTTCAAATTGAACGCCTGGATTAACTTTCTTCACTTCATCCAAATGAATGTCCACTCTTGTTGCGTTTACATGGGAGCTTCCACCACCTTGATATCTTGTATAAGTTGCAAATTCTCCAATAACTAAAACCTTATCTTTTGCTGATAGAGGTAAAATTTCATCTTCATTCTTAAGTAATATGCCACATTCAGCAGTCGCCATAACTGCCAGATCATGATGTACATTTTGATCATACGATGCACTTTCATCTTTGTTATTAATAGATTTGCTGACAAGTTCAAGTACCCTTCTCACAGCATCATCCAGTATATCATCGGATAAATCACCAGCTTTGTAGGCTTCAATGAGTTTAGCATCAGATTGACCTCCATTACCTGGCATTTCAAGCTCTAAGCCGGCCTTTAGCCCATCTAATCTATTGTTTACAGCACCCCAATCAGATACAACAAGACCTTCATGACCCCATTCCTCTTTCAATATCTCTCTGAGCAAGGTTGGATGTTCTGAGACATGTAGACCATTCACTTTGTTATATGCGCACATCACCGTCCATGGTTGTGCCTCCTTCACTACATCTTCAAAACTATATAAATAAAGTTCTCTTAAGGTTCGCTCATCAATAAGTGCATCAATGGTTAACCTTTCATGTTCTTGACTATTGGCGACAAAATGTTTCAGAGATGAACCAAGCCCTTGGGATTGTACACCATTCACATGAGCTATAGCAATTTCTTTTGATAAAAATGGATCTTCTGAAAAATACTCAAAGTTTCTGCCACAAAGGGGAGATCTTTTTATATTTGCCGCAGGTCCTAGAACAATGGAAGCACCTAAGCTTTTAGCCTCTTGTGCAATATGTTTTCCTACTTCTTCAACCAAGTGCCTATCCCATGAACAGGCAAGAGCAGACCCTGTTGGAAAACAGGTAGATGGTAAAGAAGAGTGAATTCCTAAATGATCCCCTTCTCCACCTTGAACCCTCATCCCATGAGGACCATCATTCATCATTATTCTTGGTATATCAAGGCGTTCTATATCTGATGTCTGCCAGAAATTCTCACCCGATAATAACCTTACTTTCTCTTCTATTGTTAATGACTTCATTATTTGATCTATATTCATTTTATCCTCCTACTTGTATCGTTACTTAATTCATTATATAATGTGTAGCAGGTGGATATTATTATTTTTCCCATCAAAATACTATTTTTTCTAGGTGATCATATGCAATATAATCAAAAAGGTGATATAAACCTCGAGGGTATCAAAAGACTTATACAACTTCTATATTATACAACCGGTTATTCGGTTGTCTTTTATAATGGGCTTAATCTATCTGAGAACCAGGCTGGTAATCTTGAATATCCCTCTCCTCTTGAGTCACCGCTCCATTTTAACCCTATACAGGTACAGAAGATTCTAACACAGAATAATTTGTATAACACAGTCTATACATACCAAAATACTTTACATGAGTACTATTTGGTTTATGGCTTCTACCACAAACACAAGTACCATGGTCAGATTGTTCTAGGACCAATGATTACTAGTATGCCAAATGAACAGTTTCTAGCTCAGCTTCTAACTAGGTACAACCAACCACTTCAGACCTTTGACGCTATTAAACACTATTACCTATCTTTACCAAAAGTCCAGACAGTCCAGTTCCAATATTTCGAAGCACTTATTCAACATTTGACAGACTACCCACTTAAATCAAGATCCTTACCAGTTGATAGTACTTTTGTTCACAGACGTATTGAGCCAAAGGATATAGATGGTAAAAGCGTTTTACATCATCCATATCAACTTGAGAAACAGCTTCATCAGTCATTGTTTAAGGAAGGTGGTCTAGATTCAAGCCAAAGTGCTATTAATAAAATACTCAGCTATCCTAAACCTAGTTTATGTGAAGGCAATCTGCTAAGGTCTAATAAGAACCACTTTATATGTTCATGTACCAATGTATGTCGTGCAGCTATCGATGCAGGTCTTGATAGCGAAACAGCTTTTTCTGTCAGTGATCAATTAATCAACGAAGTTGAAAAACTAACGACTATTGATGAAGTCAGTCTAGCTTCGGGTCGCTTACTTGCCATCTACAAAGACCTAGTCAAAAAACATATTGAAACCGACTTAACTACACCAGTGAGACAAGTGACAAAATATGTTGAAAACCACATTACTGAAACATTAAGTTTAAACGATGTTAGCAGGGCACTTGGATACTCAAGTAAATATTTATCGGATATCTTTTTGAGAGAGATTGGCACAAAGTATAAGTATTATGTTAACGAAAAAAAGATAGCCTTAGCAAAGTCCTTATTATTGAACCCTGATAACACTATCTCTGATGTAAGTCATTATTTGAATTATTGTAACCCTAGTTACTTTGGCAAAGTCTTTAAGAATCACTCAGGCTTGTCCCCTAAGTCCTATATATCTCGTCATACCAACTAGAAGCTTTCAGGTCTATATTGCAAAATATTACTAAGTGAAGCCGGTTTGTGAAAATAATAGCCTTGTGCATAATCACAACCAAGGTCTTTGAGCAGTTCAAGTTCTTCTAGCTTCTCAACCCCTTCTGCTGTGACCTTTAAATCCAATGATTTTGCCAAGCTAATAATGGATTTGACCATCATCATAGATTCCTCGTCAAATCGAATACGTTTAACGAACTGACGGTCAATCTTTACTTCATTAACCCCTGTTCTACTAAGAGAGTTAATAGAAGTTAGGCCTGTGCCAAAATCATCTAAATCTACTTGTATACCAAAGTCTTGCAACTCAGAAATCCGTTGTGAGACTTTCTTTTCTTGGTTAATACTAAACTGTTCACTAATATCTATATGTAACCTGTTATTAGAAAAATTCCGATTGGTTACAGCTTTCTTAATACGGTCAATATAGGGTTTACTAAGTAGTTGTTTGGTAGTCAGGTTAATGGAAATGAACCTATCCTTATGGTCTTCTTCATTCATCTGATCTATTGCTTCAACTGCAAGGTCAACAACTCGGTCACCAATTGGATAAATATCTTGGCCTAGGTCTGCAATAGGAATGAATTCATTTGGGCCAATCTTATGTCCATGTTTAGTTCGCCATCTCACATAACCTTCATAGCCAACGACGTCTCCACTTGATAACTCTACAATTGGCTGATACTGGAGGCTCAACTCTTTAGTGAAATCAGCTTCTCTCAACATTTGTTCAATACGCTGATGACGTTCAACTTTCTTTTGTACAGATTTTTCAAAGAAGGCATAATGACCTATACCACTTTTATCTTTCTTTGCTTCATACATTGCCTGGTCAGCATCACTTAGCAACCTTTCAATGCTGCTGTATTTATTCACATCATATGCAATACCAACAGATGAGCCAATAACAATACCAATATCGTCCACTTCAACAGGCATAGCTATTGTACGTTGGATTCTTTTAATCAACCTAACAATTTCAGTTCTACTTGTTGTAAGGAAGAGAAGGGCAAACTCATCTCCACCAATCCTTGCGACCACATCTTCGTCTCTAAGAGACATTTTAAGTCTTTGTGCAATTTCAAGTAAAACTTCATCTCCAACTAGGTGGCTGAAGTTATCATTTACATCTTTAAAATAGTTAAGGTCAATGATGGCAACTGAATAAAGTTCATCACTCATCTGACGCTTTGACTTACCTCGCAGTCGATTGGACAGTTGATGTATAAAGTACTCGCGATTGTATAAACCTGTAATACCGTCATGATTGGCTTGATACATAATTTTTCTATAATTCTCCATCTTGGCAATACCCATTTTTATCTGTTCAGCGATAGTATTCATATACTTGATTTGAGAGGCATTAAGTTCATTGGAATTATCAACAACAATCATTAAAATTTTGCCTGTCATAGGATAGACCATCACCAAACCAAGTTCGTTATCTAGTTGGATTAAGTCCTCATTCTGATGTTTCTTGATTACATTCTTTACAGATCTCATTATGGAATCAACTTGCTTACGACTTAGGCGATTAGTCAGGTCACTGTAAAACTCCATGTATTCTTCATCATAATCTTCGCCAATGATACACATCAACTTAACATCAAAATATTGATCAATCATATGAAATGCTTTATTATACATCTCAGTTATTGAATCTACATGATTAACAAATCTAGACATCTCAAGAAGTGAAGCATTCATCATCTCCATATCTTTGCGTTCTGTAATATCCAATAATGTGATGACAACACCAATAGGCAAACCGTCTTTATCAAGAACTGGAAAATACCTCACTAGTCTGTGTTTTTCACCCATCTTCAATTCTTTAGTTCTAGATGCATTGTTGCTTATTAGACTTTCAATGGAGCAGCCTTTACAAAGGGATGCCATTAAGAACTCATATTGTCGTCCTTCGTCTGCTTTATTGAATAGTTCTTGATCGGCAACTGAATTCTTCCAAACAATGTGATGGTCCAAATTCATATAAATAATAGACTCAGAAATACTTTCAAGAATCAAACTCTTTTCTTGCTCAGACATCTTCAATCTAAGTAGAATTCTATTTAGCTCTGTTTCCGTATCATATTTACTACAAGCATTTGCGACCAATTGAATAAAATGAGCCTCATCTAGAGGTAACTTAGCTAAGCTGTATACCCTATTCTGGTTCACAATCTTCTGGGCAAAATCTAAGTCTGCATCATCTGCAAGCAACATCATCTTAATATCACTATACTTACGTTCAACCAAGTGCATGAGTTCAAGACCTGTCATATCTAGTATCTGATAATCTGTTATTAAGACGGCGGTTTTAACATTGATATCTTCTAGTCCTGCAATGTAATTAATAACTTCAAGTGAACTTGTAGCTATCTCGATAACATAATCGTCTCCAAATTGGTTCGATAAAAGCTGTTCAATATATTGTAATTGTGATGTGTTTTTTGCCACACAAATAATGGCTTTGGATTGTAATGAAATCATTGGATCACCTCATAAAAAAGCATGCCTATAACACCTAAGTGTTCATAGCCATGCTTGCAATTTCTATATATGTGCTTGCCCTATTTTAATTATAACACAAGTATTCTTATTGTGATACTTTAGGTGTCCATTTTTTTTGGATTCTCTCCAAGGTTTCCGAAATTGATAGACTTTCACCTAGGTTCATAAGGTCAACTTCCGTAAATCCTTGTCTAATCGCCTCATTAAAGGCAATAATTTCGTGTTCATAACCTCTGCCCTGATCCGCTAATTTATAATGCTCCTGATGGTCCCCACTATTCACCAAACATTCAGTAGCACACCAGAATTTAGGGACAACTATATGACCTTTCGTTCCACCTATATAAGCTGATTGCTCAGTTTCAACATCAATGGATGCATATAGAACTGCAAATCTATTGTCGCCATAAGTAAAATTGTACATACTTGATAAGTCAACGCCTGTTTTACTTTCAATGTAGGTTGTTTGAATATCTTTTGGATCTTCTTCAAAAATATATCTGGCAAAGGCAATAGGGTATATCCCAACATCAAGTCTTGCCCCACCAGCCAATTCTGTGTTAAGTAGACGTCCTGTTTCAGGATAATCCTTACCTTTGTTAAAACCAAAATCTGCCTTTACCATTGTCACATCACCAATAATACCTGAATTGATGATCTCTTTAATTTTTATCATAATAGGTTTGAACCTAGTCCACATGCCTTCCATTAACAAGACATTTTCAGCTTTGGCACATGCAATCATTTCTTTAACTTCAGCAACGTCCAGACCCATTGGCTTCTCACATAGTACAGCCTTATTAGACTTCAGAGCCAAAATAGTCTGTTCTTTATGACTTGTATGAGGTGTTGCAATATAGACAGCATCAATGTCTTCTTGGGCCAACATGACTTCATATTGATCAAAGACCTTATGAATATCATGTTTGTGAGCAAATACTGATCCTCTTTCCATAGACCTTGATGCAACTGCTACGATTTCACTGTTGGCGACATACTTCATATCATTAGCAAATATATCTGCTATATAACCTGTTCCTACTAATCCCCATCTTATCGTCTTCATCTTCTACCCTCTTATCCATTGTTTCAAGTACAGTTCACATGAACGTATCATTTCTTTGAAAAAGTCCGCTTCAATCTTACGGCTGTAGAACGTTTGGGCAAAATTCTCTTTTTTCTTTTCTATTTTGCCAAACATATTGTCTACAAATCCTTCATTAATTTCTGGGTATGATTCTTCAAAAACCACATGTTCTTTATCAAAACGAGTCCTAATTTCCGGCTCAATGTCATACTTACCCATAACAATAAGTGTTGCTGGCATTGTATTTTCAGGCAGGTTAAAGAGCCCTGAATGATACTCCTTATGTTCAATGATATCTCCAATATAACAAGTGCCTATGCCAAGACTTTCTGCAGCAATCACACTGTTTTGAGCTGCAATCATAGCGTCCTGCATACCGAGAATCATGTCTGGAAGCCCTGGACCACCATAAGGTTCTCCATGATCTAACACACCACGGCTCTCAAAAAACTTCTGCCATTTATAGGTATCAACAACAAATAACAAGGCTAAATCAGCACTTTCTATAAAAGGTTGGTGGTCACAAGATGAAGCTAAAGCCTTCAGTTTCTTCTTGTCACGGATTGTTACAATGCTATAAAGCATCATATTGCCCGCCGTTGCACCTCTCATAGCTGATTCAATGATTGCATTCTCTTCTTCTGTTGTTATGATCTCTTGATTAAACTTACGGATGGATCGATGGTTCTTTAGTAACTCAATGGTTTTATTCATACTACCTCCCTAATGATGATGACCCGTTCCACCTCTACTGACGGAATTAGAACCACCTCTCAAATTAACTAATTCTGGGTAAACACCCTTAGATATCACCTCATTGTCAACGACAATTAGGGGTACAATAAGTTCAATCTTATCACCTAGCAGTTGAACATCAACTTTCGTATCTGATCCCATTCGCTTAAAAAGATCGTTTAATGCTATAACAAATTCATCTGGTTGTCTTTCATCATAGATATTAAAGACAACCTCTCCAAAAGTACCATACTTAACTTCATACAAAGATTTTAGTTCTTCAACATCTTTTACTGCTTCTTCTTTGGATTCAGTAGGAGGTGAAGCGTATTGTTGTGGTAATTTATTTGATAAATAAACTTCAATGATTGTTTTGTCCATAATAACTCCTTAGAAATTTCTTTACGATAACTGCTTTTATTATATCACTTATTAACATAAGCTCAACAAATATTAGTATAAAGCAAAAAGATGCCTACATATTTCAAGCATCTTTTTTCACATATTATTATATCGTTGGCATAAGCCTTTATCTATATAAGACCTAGTACCCTTATCATTAAATACTATCTGTCCGACTCAAAAAAGCTAACAAAAAGATGGCATGGCCATCTTTTCTAAATGCTCCCCAGCATCTCAACAAGGTCGTAGACATTGTTTATTTAATTTTATTATATTATAATTAGGAAGATGAAAGAAGGTTCAATCTCTTGAACCCTAGAGGGATATGGTTATGATTTATGATTTAACCCACTTCGGGCTAATATTTCAAGCACTTAGAAAATCCAACGAGTATTCATACAAATCACTGTCTGAAGCATCAAATATCGCAAAGAACACCTTACGAAACATTGAGCGTGGTAAAGTCATTCCAAATATTGAGACTTTATCTATTTTATCTAATTTCCTAAAGGTTGACTTAACATTGCTTTTTTTACAATGTAAATCTGACAGGTATAAGTCCTACGAAAGTCTTAAACATCAATTTGAAAAAATGATTGCTGAACATATCGTTGACAATCTGACTAAGTTGATGAGTCAAGTTGAGTCTCTGCTCAGCTATGAGCCTCATACAGACGAAGACATTCAGCTAAACCTTCTCTTAACCCAACTCTATCACCGAATGATTGGACAGTATGAAACATCCATAAAGAAAAACAACAACAATGCTTTGTCAGCTTACTTACATGCAATACGAATTACTCAACCTAATTTCGATTTGGATCACTATAAAAGATGTATGTTGAATTATGATGAGTTATCCATTTTCTTTAATGTAGTACAAATGCTCAACCGACGTGAGAAAAAAGAATTACACCAGAAAATGTACCATCACATATTCGAGTGTTATAATCAGTTAGTGGAAAAAGAAATATTCCTCTTTCCAACATTGGTTAATAATATGGCTGTAAATTATTTACACCTTGGTCGCTTAAACCAAGCCCTGGAATTTGCCAATATTGGTATTGATTTTGTAAAAGCAGAGCAAACAACCATTGACCTTCCAGCACTTTTATTATGTAAAGGTATCGTCTACGAGAAGCTTGGCAATCCAGATGGTAGGAAATACATAGGTCTCTCTTTTGATTTACTTAAACTGAAAGGTCGATGGGATATTATTGAATTTGCTACTAAAGAATTACTTCAGACCCATAAAATTCATTACGAAGCCTAATAGGCTTCTTTTTTTGTCAAAAAGTCACACTATCAAAAAGATATCATATTTACATCAAACCTCCTCTTATATTACGTGTAGCTCATATGGGCTACAGCCTTATTACTATTTTTCCGCAACCTTCTTAACCACCCAAATAATCTGGCCTGGATAAGCTACTTCAGACTTATCGTAACCACCGTACATCTTTATAATCTCAAATCCTTTCATTCTAAAAAGCAGTCTCATTTCACTCTCAAAAGTCCACCTCATTGTTATGGGTCTAACTACCTTAGAAATGAGATTGTCCAAACTATCTTTCTCTTCAAAAATCCATTCACCTTTCATCAGTTGTTGTTCTGGATAGAACTTTATATCATTAAATATCTGCACAACATTCCCATCGTTATTGATAAAATCTGTCCTGTGCACGATTTGATCTCCCTTATCAACACCTCTCGATGAAACAACATCATAGGATGGATAAAAAGTATTAAGTGATAATATGCCACCCATCTCCAAATTGCTATTGATAGTTTCTAAAGCTTTCATCTGATCATCAGTGTTTGTTAGATGAAGAAAGGCTGACCTTGGCAGTATAATCAGAGATGCCTTTTTTGAAACATTAAAATCACACATACTGGCTTTAATCAAATGAACTCTTGATGGATACCATGACATTTTTTCAACTTTCTTCTTAGTCTGCATAGTCATAGCTTCTGACAAATCAACACCTGTTACTTTGTAACCCTCTTGAGCAAGCGGCATTAAGATTAAACCTGTCCCACACCCTACATCAATAATACCTTTTTGTCCATACTTTCTAGCAAGTTCAAGGTGAAACTCTATACATGTTTCATTATCAAATCCTGAAAACCCTACTAAACTGTCGATATACTTGTCATAATTCTCTGCTACGTCTTGATAATCATGTAAATCCATTTTGTTGCCTCCAATTCTTTAATCATAGATGAATGGTTTCATGCAAGAAGGTTAAAGATAAGCAACAAAAAACGCCCTCTTGCCAATGGCAAGGGACGAATATTATCCGCGGTTCCACCCTAATTATCACATCTGTGATCTCTTTTAACCTCGGTGCTTAAACGAAGGTCTTGACCCATAACGGTGTCTGCCGGACTTTATTAGAGCCACTCAGAGTTAGTTTTCAATGTCTAGTTACAAGAAATCTTTCAGCTTATGATTTCCTCTCTGGTGTAATCTTGGACATTTACTCTTCTCTTCAATGTGTTAAGACATAGTATAATCATGTTATAAGGGCTTGTCAACTAACTTTCTAGACAGAATCTAGCTTTCCTTCAAATATCCAATAGTAGGGATAAGATAAATGCATCTGTTCAAAAGATAAGTGACCCTCCTGGTCTGAAATCATCACAGAATATCTAATTGGGTAGGTATAGCTATCTCCAACAGATATTTCTTTCATTGCATAAGCAACTTGTCTGTGTAAGTCATATAGTTTCTTTTGACTAGTTTCATCTGAATCACAAATTGTGTTTAAAGCTTCAAGGGCTCTATCTGCCACTTGATTAGCAGAGATCGTCTGCCTGACACGTCCTATCCCAGTCACCCAAGTCCTATCACCAAGATTTCTTGTGACTGCCACTTCTGTATCTAGTGTCAAATCTGAATCACTGCAATAACCAAAAAATTCTGATATGGCTTCATTTCCTACATACCACTCAGTATCAGGTGAAATTATGTAAGGTCTTGAACTGGATGAGAAGTAACGGTTCACAAGCTCAAGATCCACTGTCTCATGACCAATACATTCTCTGGAAAACTTATGAATAAAGTCTTTTATTTCAGGACTTACTTCCTCACTCTTATAGCCTTTAAATGCTTCTATATCTGCTTTCTCTTCATCAATGAACTCCTGATGCTCTTCTAATCTCTGGTCTGGAAAAATTCCTTTTGCCATAGAGAATTGACTTTGAGCAATTTTCCAAGCACCATCCTTTTTGATCATGACACCGGACAGCCTCATTGGACACAAGTAATCTCTCTTCTCAAGTTCCTGTTGGTGGTATGTCAGAGCCATTGCCCAGTTGATTAAGGCAACTCTTTTTTCAGCTGATACACTTTGGTCATTAGCTTTCGTCTTAGCAAACTCTACATAATTATCATAACGCTCACTGGTATGCTCAAAACTATACTTAACTGTTCCAGGTGTCCCAAACCAAGCAAGATCACCTTCAACATTTATAAGTGCATGATCAAGCTCAAAAGCTGCATCTCCCCAGTATTCCCAGTCTGACTCAAGTAAGTCTTTGACTTCATCAAGACCAGGACATAACTCATCAGATGCTGTTCCTAATATGTACACAGAGTCATCTCCAAGAAACAAGTCTTTTACATATGCATCCACATTGTCAATATCTCTTTTTCTATACCCTTTACTTAGGGTTTCAAGAATGCCCAATACCGCAAGTGTATCTTTATCGTTACTTCTTACTAATTTGCTTGTACAAGTCTGATTTTTATAGTACGTTCCAAATTTATTCATCTTAGTCCTCACTCTTCAAGTTATTGTTTTGTGCTTCATCATTATATATCATCCTACTAATAATACTAGGTCAATAATAGATAAAACTAAATGAGGATGAGTAATTAACTACTACATCAAAAATGGAAGCATTTAGAATACTGCGATTGTTCTTGAAATATAAGAACCTTCTATAAAGAATACTGGAAGGTGCCAGATGGCCCATAAACTCCCAAAGATCAAACTTGCTCGTAGAATGCTGTTTTTCGAACGAAGGGCATCAACACCATAAGGTCTCCAACCTAATTCTTCTAATATAGGCACATATCTCCAATTGGCTAATTTCAAATTGAAAAGCCTACTTAGGAAATCTTTGAAGAGCTCACCGTCTCTTGTAATAGCCATGGTTATTAGGGCCCCAATCATCGGTCCCATGTATGCTAGAAATAAGATTTTCTTAAGAGACATGTGGTATTTTTAGTCTGAAATGGCTGGACTATAGGTCCTAACAAGATATATCTCTAGATTTTTCTATGGTATAATATAATTACTGTATCATTAATTATAGGTCAATCTAACCAGAGAAAGGACTTTTATTATGAAGAAAATCATTTATACCTTGCTCTTTATATGTTTATCTATGACAGCCTGCCAAACAACTTCTAATGAAGATTCTATAAATATTACCTCTTCTGCAAAACCCGTCAGCTTCCATCATTATTTTTCTGATTCATTGAGTGGTGGTATCGAAGAGATGGTTAATACTTACAACAATACACAAGCTGTTTACCAACTAAATGTTGTTCCTATAGACCATGAAGCCTACAAAGCAAGTATTCTAAAAGCCTTTGATAACGGAACACCCTCTGATATGAATTCATACTGGGCTGGCGCGAGAACAGAAAGTGTCATTGAATACTTGACCCCCATAGACGATGTATTTATGGATAACAAGCTTGATGAGCAATTCCAGAGTTCCTTACTTAAGTCTTCTAGTAAATACAATAATCAATACTATTTAATGCCAATTACACAACACTATGTAAGTTTCTACTATAACAAAGCAATTTTTGAAACTCTAAACCTTGACGAACCTAAGGATTGGGATAGTTTTCTAGAGGTCTGCGCTAGGCTTAAAGACAATGACATTACCCCGATTGGTTTAGGTGCCAAAGATAAATGGCCAGCCCAGTTCTGGTTTGATTACCTACTACTTAGAACAAGTGGTTATGATTTTAGACAAGACCTCCTTAGTGGCAAAAGTAAGTATTCAAGTGATGAGGTTAAACATGCCATGGCTCTATGGTACGATCTTATAGAACTAGGTTACTTCAATGAAGATACAACAAGTGCCAGCTGGGATCTTGATATTATGGCTCCCTTGATGCAAGGAGATATTGGCATGACCCTAATGGGTAGCTGGTATATCAATTTACTCAATAGTCAAGGCTATGAAGATCAATACGGTGTATTCAGTTTTCCTACCATTGATGACAGCCAACCTTATATTGCCCTTGGTCCTGTGGATGGCCTTATTATCGGAAAAGATGCTTTAAATATCGACGGTGCTAAAGACGCCATCTTGCAGTTTGCTGATCCAAAGAATCAAGAATTGATGGCAATAGGATCTGGTGGTTTTGCTCCTAACATAAATGTACCTGAATCCATCTACACAGAAACACAACTTGAGTTACTAGATGACATGAAGAAAACTGACTACTGGGCTTTTAATTATGACCTTGCAACAGCGCCTGATAAAGCATCACTAGGCTTAAATTTCTTTATAGAGTTTTTAACCTTTCCAGAAGCATATGAGTATTTACTAAATGATTTAGATGCCCTAATTGACAAGAGGTGACCTATGTCTATTAAAACTAGATTGATTATCGTATTTATAATATTGGCCACACCTCTGCTAATCTTTAGTAATTATGTAGGTCGATCTATTAATCATATTAATCAGCAGTCCACAATCAACCAACATACTTCTGACATGAATAACCTTTTACTTACAATAGAACTTAATCAGACTGATTATGTTTATAGTAATAGTCGAAATGCTTCTAACAATGTATATGAAGGTCTTGCTAGCATGTCTACACATGTCTATGACCATAATCATGAAAATTTTTCTGTAGAGCAGAAAAGGGAAGTTCTTAATATAAGAGATGTTTTGATTGATTATGACTCATCCTTTAGGCAACTGGCCAGTCTTAATGACCAACTAGCAGCTATCAAGATTAGCTTAGATGCTAGTATTTCTGATCTGAATACTTATTCTTCAGATTTATCTAATAGTGATAATGTAATCCCCTTTGTTTCATCCTCAGTCCAGAACAATCTAATGCTTTTTTATTTGGATTACATGACTATGAGCAATTCTTTAACCACAAATATTGATGTTGATAGCTCACCGCTAACAGTTGTCATTGACTTAGTCAGCAGTCTCCAATCTAATGTAAGTATTCCATTTGATGATAAGTTAACTACAATGAGAATCAGTAATTCGTCTAATGAACTAATCAGCAATCTAGAGAAGTATCAGCAAAAAGCTAGTGCACTCAATCTTGCCAATGAAAAGTTAACCAACCTCACTAAAGATATTCGAGAGAGCATACAAATAATTGACACCATTCAGCAGGACACTGTAAGTCAAGCTCAAAAATCTATTTTTATACTGACAAATGTATTACTTGCATTAACTATCTTAATATTCCTGACTGTACTGCTTTATGTTATAAGATATATAACCTCAAACTTGAAGATACTCATAAATGCTACACAAAAAATATCTGGTGGTCAATACAAGACCCATATAAGCCCTCTGCCAAATGATGAATTTGGTACACTAAGTCAATCAGTTAATCAAATGGCCTACTCCCTGGATAAGTCTATGAGTCGTCAAAAAGAAATTACCAACAACCTAGCAAAACTCATAGCTGATCGTACTTCCGAGTTGTCAGCAGCCAAGCTAGCCCTTGAAGAAAGTAATCAATCTCTTGAACTTGAAAAAGAGCGTTTGGCCATTATGGCGATCACTGACGAGCTGACTGGTCTTAATAACCGTCGCTCAGCTTTAGATTTCTTGCAAGAGCAAATTAACAATAATCGACGATATAAACATCCTCTAACTATAATGGAAGTTGATATCGACTTATTCAAAGAGATTAATGATAAGTATGGTCATATAGCAGGAGATGAGGTTCTTAGAAAACTTGCCAATATATTTTTAAGCTCAATACGAGAACAAGACTTTTGTGCAAGATTTGGTGGAGAGGAATTTCTTTTTATCTTCCCTGAAACCGATCAAGAAAGTGCTCATGTTATCATCGAACGGATACAAGAGGCTGTGAGAAGCACACAATTCACCTTCTCTGAGATTAATGTCACATTTAGTGGTGGTGTTGCAGAGCTAGCTGATGAAACAGCAATGGAGCTAATTCATAAGGCTGATAAACGTTTGTATGAGGCAAAACACTCTGGACGTGACTGTATACTATTCTAGAATGAAATTAAAAAGGGATATCTCATCTGAGATATCCCTTAATTATATATGATCATCTATAATGCTTTAACGCCTTCTTCGCCTGTTCTAATCTTAATAACATTCTCAACAGGATAAATAAATATCTTTCCGTCTCCAATTTCTCCGGTTCTAAGAACTTCTTTTGCCACTCGAACCACTTCATCTACTGGCACCTCACAAACAACCATTTCAACTTTCACTTTTGGCAATAAATTGATTTCCATTGGAACACCTCTATACATTTCAGTGATTCCCTTTTGCATACCACAACCTAAAACTTGAGTCACAGTCATTCCTGTAATACCAATTTCATTCAACGCCTCTTTAAGATCTTCGAACTTAGCTGGACGCGTTATAATCTCTACTTTTGTCAATTTGTCAGACATAGTTAAAACTCCTCCTATTGGTTATTATCTGATACTAATTCTATTTGAGTTCCCTTGAAAAATCAAGTTCTTTTTATAAGTCGATATATGCTGATATACCATGTTCCATTGCATCTAGACCATTAAGTTCCTCATGGTGGTCAACACGTAGACCAACGGTTAATGACAATGCTTTAAATGTTATGTAGGCTAAGGATAAAGCAGCTGCACCACAAATGATAACACCTAAAGTCTGTACGCCTAGTAACTTAAAACCGCCTCCGTAGAACAAGCCACCATTAGTTGCGAATAATCCTATCATAATTGTACCAAAGGATCCACACACACCATGGACTGAGATAGCACCAACTGGGTCGTCAATTTTTAATTTCTGATCAATAAACTCTACTGCAAACAACATGAGGATACCACTTAGCAAACCTACTATAATTGCACCAAAGAATGATATTTGATTGGCACCAGCTGTTATACCAACAAGACCTGCTAAAGCTCCGTTAAGTGTTAAAGCTGCATCAGGCTTCTTGTATTTAGCAACTGATAATAATAAAGTTGATAAAGTTGCCGCTGATCCAGATAATAAAGTTGTAATGGCTGCATGAGCTGTTTCAGGTGATGTAATATCTAGCGTTGACCCCGGATTAAAACCAAACCATCCGAACCATAGAATAAGAACACCAAGAGCTCCTAGTGGGATATTATGACCAGGTATAGCGTATGCCTTACCTTTTTTGTATTTACCATCACGAGCACCAACTAATTTTGCTCCAACAAGTGCACAAAAACCACCAACTGCATGGACTGCTGTTCCTCCAGCAAAATCTCTAAATCCAAACTTCTCTGCTAGGAATCCGCCGCCCCAGATCCAGTGACCAATAAGAGGGTAAATCAATAAAGTTGCTACAAAAACAAATATGACATAAGATGTAAACTTAGTACGTTCTGCCATGGCACCTGATACAATTGTTGCACACGTCGCTGCAAAGATTGCCTGGAAGAAGAAGTAAATATTAAATGATACACCACCGAATGTTTCTGGGACATTCACAAGGGCAAACATATCTGTACCAATGAAACCACCTGCATCTTTTCCATACATAAGTGCAAATCCTATAAAGAAGTAACACAAAACACCTATTGATACAGTTACAAAATTTTTCATAATAATATTAACTGCATTTTTTGATTGAGTAAAACCAACCTCTACCATTGCAAATCCTGCATGCATTAAGAATACTAAGACACTTGCAATTAAAACCCACATTGAATTCATGATCATTGTTTCCATAAGTAATTCCTCCACTATTTTCTAATCATTTTTAGCCACAATAAATGAAGGAACACTGCCGTAGTGTTTAATTGCAATAAAAAAGCAATGAGGTCTACACGCCACGAAAAAACGTAGTGTATAGACCTCATTGCCTTAACATACTCAACTATGTGCCCATCATTAGGCTATAATATTATGAATCGGTTCAGTCTTGCCACCTAACCCAAATAAGTGACAAAATCAAACGCATCCTAAGATTCTCCTGTATTATACAGGCCGGCAAGTGTCTTGTCAACGATAAAAATTTTATTACGCTAAACTGTTAAAGATTTAATGTATTAATATGCATTTTATGTCATATTTTACCATAATTGACAAACTCAGACAAAGAGTTTATACTTACATCAGACCCCCGCATAGGGGGGGTAAATATTATGGAGGCAAATGATGAATACTAAAAAATATAATATAGAAGGTATGACTTGTACAGCCTGTGCACTCACCATTGAACGTCAGCTTAGTAAGTTAGATGGTGTTGACCAAGTAGCTGTCAATTATGCCACTGAGCAAATGAAAATTACATATAACAATGAAACATTAGATGCTGAGATTATTGAAACAGCTGTCCAAAAGGTTGGCTACAAAGCTCATGATGTTGATGAAGCACAAAAAAATGAACATAAGCAAGCCACCTCTGAGGTGAGTCATTCAGACCAAATGTTCAAACGTTTATGTCTGTCCCTTATCTTCACCTTACCGGTATTCTACTTAGCTATGGGACCAATGGTTGGTCTTTCATTACCTAGGGTACTAAGTGGGCATCAAAATGTTCTAATAATGGCCATCACACAAATGTTAATCACTATACCCGTTATGTTAATAGGTGCTGAATTCTATAAAGTCGGTTTTAAGACTTTATTTAAGGGTGCTCCCAATATGGATTCCCTCATAGCAGTTGGCACTTCAGCCGCTTTTGTTTATGGGATTTTTGTTATCTATAGATTAAGCTATGGATTTGCATATCAAGATTTGACCCTTGTTGAAAAATACGGACATGATTTGTATTTTGAATCTGTTGCTGTCATCATTACTCTAATCACTCTTGGTAAATACCTTGAGGCTCGTGCAAAAAGTAAAACATCGGCTGCAATAAACGAACTTCTGGCTTTAACACCTGACGAAGCCACAGTCATTCGTAATGGACAGGAGCTTATCCTACCACTTGACCAGGTACTTGTTGGTGATGTGATTCTTATTAAACCAGGTGCCAAGGTGCCTGTAGATGGAAAAGTCATTAGCGGCTATTCAACAATCGACGAATCTATGTTAACAGGCGAAAGTCTTCCAATCGAAAAAGCTGTTGGAGACATGGTCATTGGTGGAACTATGAACCAAACCGGGTCTCTACAATTTGAAGCAACAAAAGTTGGTCAAGATACGACATTATCAAAGATTATTCAGATGGTTGAAGATGCCCAAGGAACTAAAGCTCCAATTGCTAAGTTAGCTGATACCATTAGTGCCTACTTCGTACCAGCAGTCCTTGTCATCAGTGCTATCAGCCTAATATTCTGGTTGTTGGTCGGAAAAGACTTTGAGTTTGCTTTTAGAATTTCTGTATCCATTTTGGTTATATCCTGTCCATGTGCCCTTGGTTTAGCAACACCTACGGCCATTATGGTAGGAACTGGACGCGGTGCCAAGTACGGTACCCTCATTAAGAGCGGAGAAGCTTTAGAGCTTATGCACCAAGTCAAAACAGTCGTATTTGATAAAACTGGAACCTTAACAAATGGTAAAGTTGTCGTTACGGATATCTACCCTATTGGTGAAGAAGCAGAGCTAATCCAACTTGTAGCAACCGTTGAACAAGCCTCTGAGCACCCATTAAGCCAAGCTGTTGTTGCCTATGCCCAGGGACAATCAGTCACCCTAGGTCAAGTAATTGATTTTGAAGCCATACCTGGAAAAGGTGTCATTGGTTTTGTAAATGATCTTAAAGTTGTTATTGGAAACGCTAAGTTATTATTAGATAATGGTATCCCTTTAGACTCCCACAATCAACGTATACATTCTATTGCCAGCCAAGGTAAAACACCCATATTAGCGGCTTATAAGGGTCAACTGCAAGGTATATTTGCCCTTGCAGATACCATTAAAGAAGACGCCATCAATGCCGTGGCTCAATTACAAAATATGGGTATCGAAGTTGTCATGTTGACTGGCGATCATGAAATAACTGCCCAGGCCATTGGCCAAGAGATTGGTGTCAATAAAATCTATGCAGAAGTCTTACCAGATGAAAAGGCGCAGATTGTCTCATCCCTTCAAAATGTGGAGACAAAAGTCATGATGGTTGGTGATGGCATCAATGATGCTGTGGCTCTGGTTACAGCTGATGTTGGGCTTGCTATAGGCAACGGTACAGATGTAGCAATTGAATCAGCTGATGTTGTTCTCATGAAGAATAAGTTAATGGATGTTGTGACAGCCATACAACTTTCAAGAGCCACCATTCGCAACATCAAGCAGAATCTATTCTGGGCTTTTTTCTACAATGTGATTGGTATTCCAATTGCTGCTGGAGTCCTCTATAATTCAATGGGTATATTGTTGAACCCAATGATCGCTGCTGCAGCAATGAGTTTTAGTTCAGTATCTGTTGTAAGTAATGCCCTTAGACTCAGAACATTTAAACCAAAGTACAATGAAGTTCAATCAAATAAAACAACCTCCCTTGAGGTTCAAGAAGAGAAGGAGACAACTATGAAAAAAGTATTAACTGTTGAAGGTATGAGCTGTATGCACTGTGTTGGTCGCGTAGACCAAACTCTAAAGGCTATGGAAGGCGTTACTTCAGTCAATGTTGATTTGGAGAGTAAATTAGCTACAATTGAACTAAGCAGCGATATTGCAGATGAAGTTCTAAAGTCTGCTATTGCCGATCAAGGTTATGAAGTTGTAGAGATTAATTAATATGAACAAAGAGCAGGCAAAAGCACTGAATCTACTCAAAACCGCCAGAGGTCAAGTGAATAAAGTCATTGATATGTTAGAAGATGAACGGTATTGTGTGGATGTATCAACTCAAATACTTGCTGTTCAAGGTCTACTGAAGAAGGCAAACCTTCTGATTCTTGAACAACATATGAACCATTGTGTCATGGAAGCCTTTCAATCTGGCAATGGTGAAGAAAAGGTATCTGAGATTATGAAATTGTTAGACTCTTACACTAAAGGATAAGGTAGTTCTCTAATTAAATAAAAAATAATGGCCCTTTGCGGGGCCATTATTTTTATACTTAAAGATCTTCTTCATTCAGGCAAATATGATCTCGTAGATTGCTTACACTTATACCATTACTCGTCTGTAAAATGGATATTAGATTTATCTCATAACCTAACAATTTTTTATTGACTACGGCCTCTTTCAGTGCTTTCTGACAGGCTTCTGTAAATACAACTTGATAAGGTCTTCCATAGTAATCTGTCATTTTCGCCTCAACTCTTTCAGTTATAGCCAAGTCATTCTGCAGATCAATAAGTTTCAAATAGGCTTCACACAAGCTATCTTCAATTATCAGAAGGTCATTACTTGTAAGAATCTTCTCAAAAATCCCACTCATTTTATCTGCACACTCTAATTCCGCAAAACTCCTTGTCATCCACTTACTATATGGCACAAATTGACCTTCCATATAAAAACACATCTTCATCATACATGTGACCAATCTAGATGCAATAGTTTTCACACCAAGAATGCTGCCAAGATCACGATTTCTTCCAATAAAGGCAACTTCGTTGGCTATATAATGCCACATACTAAGTAGTTTGAGTCTCACAACATCATCTGGAAAATAAGATAACCGCTCCCTCATTGACTCAAGTGTACCAAGGCCATCATAGTATACTTGACCTTTCACCATCTCAATCAATTTCTGGTCACCTGCTAATAACCAATCAACTGTTTTTATTGGTTTGGTTAAATCAATACCTGTGGCACCTTTTACAAACCCATTCACTGTTACTACCCAAATAAGTGGCCTTATAGTCCCTTGACTGATTTGCTGCATCGATGCTACACCTTCACTATCTGGATTTGAGTAATTCGTTGAGTATCCTTTATATAAATAAGGTAGCTCCATACTAAACATAGTCATCAACTCTTGTTCATAGACGGGCTTATCCTCCTCTTCTAAGAATATATACATCCTTGGTCCCCACATATGATCCATTGATATTGGTGTATCATATCCCATAACATCTGAGCCATAACCTATTAAAGCAGCTGAATAGGGAAGGTCTGGAAAGTTTTTTGACATTAACGGTTGTATGATATCTTGATAGAAACCTTCATTTAATTCAAGTCCTGGTATAAAATCCATATATCTCTCCTTCGTATCTATTAAATTCAGTTTAAACCATTGTCATCATCTATACAAAAGAAACTACAGATATAATTGTTTTCACCGTAGTGGTTCTCTGAAACTTAGTTGTAATTGTGCCTTATAAGAACCACGTTTGGCTTGTATACTATAAATAACCTAAACAACATAGATTGACAGGAGGTAGAGAATGAAGAAAAGAATAAAAACACTATTTAAACCCCAACATACAGTAAGGAAAAAATCTACTAGGGATGTAGATGGTTATGATATTAACCTTATAAATTATGCATGTAGAACGTTCATGTATATAGGTAATGGTCATTAGTCATTAACGTCGCCATCCAAAAAAAGGGGCAATACCCTCAGTGAGTATTGCCCCTTTAACAACATCCATGTGCAACCATGATGTGAAAAACTATATTTAATTCATGACTTCTACTAATTCACCGTCTTCTAAGTATTGATTACCTAGTGATGCAACCAACATAGTGTTGTCCAAACCACTTAAGATTGCTATCTTACCATCTTGTTCTGGCCCAACTTCCACTACTTGCTCAACAACTTGGTCGCCATCTATTCTATAAACTGTAAATTTATCATTGTTGATCTTAACTACTTGTTTAGGTACAACTAAAAATTGTGATTCTGATATGATAAAGTCTATATAAGCAAACTCGCCTACAGCAACATCTTTAGTTGCGCTAATAATTTCGACTTCAACTTCATATAAGCCTGATCTTGTTGTTGCCACATCATTGATATGACCTACATAACCATTAAGCAATCTGTCTTCATCGCCATCTAAATAGAGTCTAACTGTATCTAATAAATTAAGCTGTTTTAGTTGCTCAGCTGTCACTTGTGTTTTTGCTATAAGCCATGAATCGTTAACAACTTGGGCCACCATCATTGGACCGATCATCTCTCCTCTTTGAGGTATAAGTGTTGATATGCGCCCCCTAATTGGAGATACAACTTTAACTTCCTGTCCACTTACGGTTCTAATAGTCATGACTACTTCGTTTTTGTTAACTTGGTCTCCTACATATGTGTGAAGTTTAATAACTTCTCCACTAACAGCTGCCATAATATTAACACTTTGATTAGGCTCTATGGTACCTATGGTTCTTTCTACTACTGTTATTTCCTCTTCTGCTACTTGATAAGCTGTTATTGGTGTCTTTTGTGGTAGCAAATCTTCTGTTTCAGCCACTGTATCAACGTTGAATAGAATCGTTGCAAATACTAAACTTAAAGTGATGATTGCAATTAATGATAATCCTAATAATTTATTTTTTTTCATTTAACTCACCTTCCTATGAATGTTGTTGTACTTCTCTATAGTTAATGGATTTATTTTCTTTTCTAATGCTTCTACCCTCTAATAAGCTGTAACCAATTGGTATAACAACTAATGTTAATACAGTCGTTACTAGTAATCCGAAGATTAATGCATATCCAAACTGGGCATAATAAGCGTTTTTAAATGAAAGTGGTAATATACCACCTATTGTAGTTAATGTGGTTGCAAGTACTGGGTTGAATCTAGTGCGTCCTGCTTTTGCTATAGCCTCATAGAAAGGTGTACCTTCTTTTCTTAGGTAATTCATATAATCTATAAGTACGATAGCATCATTTACAGCTATACCAACTAAGGAGACAAGTGCCATAAATGCATAGAAGCCAAATTCGTTACCCGTTATAGTTAAGCCATATAGAACACCAATCATTGCCATTGGCACTGTAGTGATAATAATAAATGGTTGTTTAACAGATCCAAACTGAATGGTCAAAATCATAAATACTAAGAATATGGCTAAAATCATTGATCTAAATAGATCACCAAAACTGTCTGCGATACCTGCCGTTTCACCACCAAAGCTTACAGTGACACTTGCATCGATTTCACTTGCCAAGATACTTTCTTCAATTAAGCTCACGACTTCTGATGCGTTATATCCATTAAGTAAATCTGCTGTAACTGTGATTGTTCTATTTTGGTTCTCTCTAGTTATACCAGAAACACCAATTTGTTCTTCAATGGTCATCACTGCTGATAATGGTATCTGCTCACCAAAAGGTGTTGTAATGTAAAGTGAAAGAATGTCATCAAACTCTATTTGGTCTAGCGTAATTCTTACGTCCACTAAATCTTCACCATCTTTAATATTTGTAGCTGTTATACCATCCGTCAAACTTCTAACTTGTGATGCTATATAGATTGGTGTCATACCATATGTATTAGCTTTAATGACATCTATATTTAAGAACTGTTCTCTACCACCTTCATTGATAGATTGTTCTATATTAAAGACGCCTTCTGTGTTCTTAAGTTTGGTAACATATAATTCCATAGCTTCTTTACTGACTTCTAAATCATCACCAATAAACTTAATTTCAATGGGTTTACCAACTGGTGGCCCACCTTGAGCATTAGCTACAACAGATATGTTAGCACCTGGAACTGATTCTAAAGATTCTTGAATAATTGCCAATTTGTCAAATCCGTTGACATCATTTTCTGCAAAGTCTAAATTAATAACACCTGTATTTTGACTCCTGCCACCGATGGTTGAATTAAACTGTTTGACATTGTCTGATTCAATTAGAATCGCTTCAACAAGGGCTACAATCTCTGAAGATTGTTCTAAGGACTGTCCACTTGGCATATCCACATTAATGGTCATACTTGCTGGTTCTGTCTGTGGAAAGAAAGCAATTTTCAATTGTCCACCTATAATGAGGAAGAAGCTACTGATGAATATTGCTGCTGCCAGTGTAAGTGTTAGGGCCATTCTCACTTTTGACTTAACAAGTCTAGTGATAAATGCTTCATATTTTACAATCAACTTATTGTTCTCCATACTTCCATCTCCAAGACCATAGTCTTTAAGAGCGGTCATACTAACGAAGAAAAGTGTTGCTATAATTGGAATACCAATCCAAACAGTATCATCATAAAATGCTGCTACACTTAATCCACCAATCAGTGATAGCTTAACAACACCAAGACCAATTTTTCCAAAAAGTGTTTGTGGCTTCTTCTGGTCACCAAACCGTTTATTCACAAATGTATAAACAGATGGTGTGATTGTAATAGCTAATATAAGGGATAAAATCAGTGTCATTATAATGGTTCTTGGTATCGTGTTAATAAAGGCACCTATAATTCCAGGTAAAATAGCTAGTGGGAAGAAGGCTGCTACAGTGGTCATTGTCGCCGCTGTGATTGGGAATCCTACTTGATTAGAGCCAAATATTGCAGCATCTTGTACCGAAGCACCTTTCTTTCTCAAACGATCCATGTTTTCCATAACAATGATGGTATTATCCACTAACAAACCAAGGGCAACAATTAGGCCTAAGATTGCAAATGTATTTAATGTAATCCCGAAAAAGCTAAGTGTTCCAAGTGTTGCAAGAAGGGTCAAAGGAATTGTAATGGCTACTATAAGGGCTTCTCTAAATCCTATGAATAAGAATAAAACAAGTACTACTACGATTAAGCCGGATAGTGCATTACTACTTATGCTATCTAGATCATCTCTTACTTGTATAGCAGAGTCTCTAGAAATTACCACACCAATACCTTCTGGGATGACTGAACCTTGAATCTCTTGAAGACGATTTTTGATACGATCACTTGTGCCAATAACGTCACTTTGATTTTCTCTTGTTACTTCGAGAAACACTGAATTGTTGATGTCACCGCCTGCTGTGTAAGATCGATTAAACTCAGTAATTGTTTTAGTGCCATCTATAACTGCAGCTAAGTCTTTTATAAAAATGGTGCTGCCATCTGCAGTTGTAATTGGTGTATTCCTTATAGCTTCTATATTTTGGAATGATTCGTCAATTCTAAGGTTGTACTTAAGATTGCCTGATTTAACATCTCCAAGTGGTACTTTCACATTATTGGCCTGAAGTGCATTAGAGATTGTGTTAAGTGTTACACCGTATTTTGATAACTGAACCTGATTGGTAACAACTTGAATTTCTTTCTCAAGTCCACCAAATATAGTCACTGTATCAACACCGTTTAGTTTTTCAAGTTCTATCTTTACTTCTTCTGATACATCCGTTAGTTGAAATAACTCTGGTCCAGTCAAACTCAAACTAATGAGTGGAAATTCAGATGTTTTAAAAACAAAGGATTCTGGTGCTGAAGCAGTTTCTGGAAGAGAGATACTTGAAATCTCATTATCAAGTTCTAACTTCTTTCGGTCCATATCAACACCTTCTTCAAAGGTAATTGTTACAACTGATAAACCTTCATTTGAAGTTGAGAATAAGTCTGTCACATCTTCAAGACCACTTAAGCGACTTTCTATTGGTTGAGTAACTAATGTCTCTACATCTTCTGGTGAAGCACCTAAGTATAAAGTCTGTACTGTAATGGATGGAAAAACAATTTCTGGTAATGATTCTTTTGGCAATAAGTTGTAGCTTAATATACCAATAGCTGTTACCAAGGCAATGAGTAATAATGCCATTTCAAAACGATTTGTAAAAAATTGTGTAATCTTACCAATAACATTTAATTTGATGTTCAGTTCATCTATTTTCTTTATTTCTTTCATGGTTGCACCTTCCTAATAATATTTACTTTATGTGATATTCGTTGCACGGAATATGTTGTTTGTTTTGTATATATTACATTATGTGATATTTTTATGCATTTGTCAAGGGTTTTTGATAATATTTTTCAATTAAAAAGGACCACCAATTTGGCGGTCCTCTTAATAACTATTTAAATGTAGCCATTCTCTATTAACCAATCATGTAAACCTTCAAAACTCCTGCTATAACCATCAGCACCAACATCCTCCCAAGTTAATTTGCTAGATGCAAAGGCTTGTCCTCCAACTATGATTTTAAGATGTTTAAATTCTTTCTCATGTCTAATAATCTTTATTAAGTTACTGAGATTATCCAGATGGCTTTCCATTGTTGCAGATATTGCTAAGATGTCTGCCTTCTTGTCCTTTAACATATCTATTAGACTGTCGGTTGGAACCGTTGAACCTATATAGAAGGATTGGACACCTGTCAAATTCATATACTCTGATATCATCCTCATCCCAATCGTATGAGGCTCTGCACTTAAGGACATACATACTGCTTTATAACCCTTTTTCTTAACCGTATCAGGTATGGTGGAGATCATTGATATAATCTTTTGAACAACACCGGATGCAAAATGTTCAAGGGCTATACTAATCTTACCCTCTTCCCATAAGGTTCCAACGTCAATCATGGTTGGCATCAAAATATCTTCATAAATCATCAGTATATTATCAATGGAAGGATTAAGTGCCCAAATCATAACTAAGGCATCTTGTTCGTTTCCTTCTAATAGGAAAGACTCAAATTTTTCTTGATATTCATGAATATTAAAATTTTCATCCAATAGATCGTGGTTGACGATGCCATGTCCCATTAATTGGTCTAAAGATACATTTAGTATTTCACCTATCTTCTTTAGCAGCTCTCCTGTGGGAAAACGAACACCTTTTTCATAATTGGCTATCGTTGTTTGACCAACACCAATGGCGTCACCAAGGGCCTTTTGATTCATTTTCAAATTCTGTCGTGCACTTTTTAAGTTTTCACCAAAATGTTTCATAGTATCACCTCTTTTGTTGATTATATCACAATATGTAATAAATCACAATATGTAATATTAACGACACATAATTTCTACTTTTGCAAACTTCTTTTTCCCTATTCTTATTACATCTCCATTTTCAACACAAGTTAACTCTGGTTCAAGAATGGTTATATCATTGATCTTTATGCCTTTTTGTTGCACCATTCTGCGGACTTCTGAACGACTACTTAAAAGTCCATGTCTTGACAAGAAGCTTAGAATAGAATCATCTTTTTGCCACTGGAAGCTTGGGATGTCTTCTGGTAGTTCTCCTTTGGTCATTACTTTAATGAAGTTTTCCTTGGCAGCATCTGCCAGTTCAACCGACTGGTATAACGTTACGATTTCATGAGCCAAGCTTAACTTAATATCACGCGGATTCACCTTCTGATCTCTCAAGCTATCTTCAATTTTCTTGATTTCTGAAGGTGGTCTATCTGTTAACAATTCAAAGTACTTGATTATAAGCTCGTCTCCAATGGTCATAATTTTATTAAACATCATCTCAGCTGGTTCATTTATACCGATGTAATTGTTTAAGGACTTACTCATTTTTTGCTTGCCATCAAGTCCTTCTAATATAGGCATAAAGATAGCAATCTGTTTCTCTTTGCCTAATTTGTGCTGCATCTCTCTTCCTGTGAGAATATTAAACTTCTGATCCATACCACCAATTTCTATATCAGCTTCAATATTAAGAGAGTCTAGACCTTGTAACAAAGGGTAGATGAGTTCATGTAAACCTATTGGTTGCCCTGACTTCATTCTTTTCTTAAAGCTGTCTCGCTCAAGAATTCTGGCAACAGTATGCCTTGACATCATTTCAACTAAATCAGATGGCTTCAGCTCATCTAACCATTCTGAATTAAAACACAGTATAGTTTTCTCTGAGTCTAAGACCTTCACAAACTGTTCTCTGTAGGTATCAGCGTTAGCCAATACTTCAGCTTCAGTTAACTGAGGTCGTCCTTTCTCCTTGCCTGTTGGGTCACCAATACGGCCAGTGAAATCTCCTATGATCAGAAAGGCTTTATGGCCCATTTTCTGTAGTTGTCTGATTTTCCTAAGAACAACAGTATGACCTAAATGAATATCCGGGGCGGTTGGGTCAAGTCCAAGTTTAATCACAAGGGCTTTGTCTGATTCTTTGGAACGAAGAAGTTTATGTCTTAGTTCGTCTTCGTTGTGGAGTTCTAGAGTCCCCTTTTTGATAATGGCAATTTCCTTCTCAACTTCTTGTCTCATTAGATCTGTTACAGCTTTCATATTGTCTCCTTATGCCTTGACGGCTGGGTCAGGTAAACAACGGCGACTTGCAGGCGGTGGAAAAAAGGGTATTAAAAAACGCCTCACTATCATTGCTGATAGAGGACGACATATATCGTGGTACCACCTCATGTTTATCATAACTTTACAGTTATGACCTTTTCAAGTACGGCAATTGCTTATACTCTAGCGATATAACGGTCGCAGGAACCGGCACAGCCTACTAGATGGATCATTCGGTGTGCTGCTCAGGGATGTATTCATAACTAACTCACTTTGGGCCTCTCATCAACCGGCACCTTTCTGTAAAGCTGACATTGTCACTACTTATTCCCGTCTTTGCATTTCAAGTTTCAATTTTTATTGATTGACATTATTATACGCCAATTTTTGAATTTGTCAACATCGTTCACAGAAAAGACTTAAAATGTTCATGTAGAATCCTCGATAGTCCTAGAAAAAAGGCGTATAATAATAGTATAAGTATAACTATGCCCAAACTCCAAGGAGGCGTTTCTATGAATCTACTCAAAAAAATGTTGATCATCTTATGGATGATTTCACTTACCACTATATCTGTACAGGCAAATACAAGCACCACTACAATTGAAGAGAAAAAGGTTCCTCTAGGGGTCAGTAAAAGTATTGACTTCTACCGAAATTCACTCGGTATTGTTGATGTCTATTACAATACAACAACTGATAAGAAAGTTAAGTTATTGGTTCAACATGATACTAAGAAGTATTACTATAACCTTAGTAATATGCCTGATTTTGTCAGTTTCCCCCTACAACTTGGCAATGGATCTTATGATATAAAAATATATGAGAATACCGTTGGTTCAAAATATAGAAAAGTACAATCTAAAAGTGGGTCAATTTCTCTAAAAGATCAAAAAGTTGTCTTTCTTAATTCCATTCAACAAATAGAGTGGTATAATGATGATGTAGCCATTGAATTTGCCAAGGAGTTGCTAGACACTTATAAGCGTGATCGTTATCCACAGATTGTTCAAAGGGACATATACGGTCTTGAAAGTATTCAATTATCCGACAGAGAAAAAATAGATGTTTTTTATAATTATGTTGTTGAGAATATTTCCTATGACTATGATAAAATCCAGACATTAAAATATGACTATATACCTGATATTGATACGATTCTTGATGATCAATCTGGTATTTGTTATGACTATTCCGTTCTCTTATCTGCTATGCTTAGAAGTCAAGGCATTCCTTCAAAATTAGTTAAAGGCTACAGTAGTTTCACCGACGTTTATCATGCATGGAATGAGATATACCTATCAGATGAAGACCGTTGGGTAGTTGTTGATACAACTTTTGACAGCTATATGTACCGAAGAAGACGTAACTATTCATTTGAAAAAGATGAAGAAGATTATACAGTTAGTTACGCTTAC
>PPCM01000178.1_pt1 | contig 87774 bp, 75 predicted proteins | sample 1555541 | NCBI WGS metagenome assembly PPCM01 (sample SAMN05284479, study PRJNA326546) | Marine sediment metagenome, whole genome shotgun sequencing project. | isolation source: marine sediment | place: Germany: Wadden Sea | collected 2012-09-05 | reverse complement strand
CACTGATTCAAAAATGCCACTAAGCCTTTCCGTGACTTCCGTGTTTTCCGTGGTTAATTCTTTGCGTTTTTGCGTTATTCTTTGAGACACTGAATGCTCCCTTGAGTCATGACATTAGCAAAATACAAATGACTACCACAGATTGCACTGGTTACACTGATTCAAAAATGCCACTAAGCCTTTCCGTGACTTCCGTGTTTTCCGTGGTTAATTCTTTGCGTTTTTGCGTTATTCTTTGAGACACTGAATGCTCCCTTGAGTCATGACATTAGCAAAATACAAATGACTACCACAGATTGCACTGGTTACACTGATTCAAAAATGCCACTAAGCCTTTCCGTGACTTCCGTGTTTTCCGTGGTTGATTCTTTGTGTTCTAGATTTTCAGCGGCCAATCAATTAACGTTCTATCGTTAATCATTTATATAAAGGAGAAACAAAAATGAAACTAATGTTTATATCAGACATCCACGGTTCTGACCACTGGTTGGACAAGGCTTTGGAGGTCTATAAAGAAGGTGATTATGACCGTCTCGTCATCCTAGGAGATGTTCTATACCATGGACCAAGGAATCCACTTCCAGACGGGTATAACCCAAAGGAAGTACTTAGAAAGCTAAATGAAATTTCAGAAGAGATCATTGCCATAAGAGGCAACTGTGATTCAGAAGTGGATCAGATGGTCCTAAACTTCTCGGTCCTAAATAACGAAGCTCACCTAATATTAGAAGGTCAAGACTTTTACTTATGTCACGGTCATCATCTGGATGAAGGTAACTTACCTAAATTGAAAAAGGGTACGATCATATGCCATGGTCATACTCACATTCCACGAAACGAGGTTGTAGGTGACTATACTATATTCAACCCAGGGTCTATTGCCTTGCCTAAGATGGATACAGCACATAGCTATGGTATATACGATGGAGAGCTCAAAATAGAAAAGATATAAATAATATACCACGGAAAACACGGGGTTCACGGAATGCATTTGTTTGGATATAATATTTCTACGTTTTAATTTTCCGTGTTTTCAGCGCACTTCGTGTTATAGTAATTGCCTTAATCTTTTTCTTGACTTTTAGTACAATTGTATCTATAATTAAATTAGAACTTTCTAATATAGTTATGGAGGCTGTTATGCAATTAGCTCAATATGAAGTAAATATTTTTAAAGCACTGGCTCATCCTTTAAGACTTAAGATCTTAAAGAAGTTATGTAAAAATGAGTTGTGTGTATGTGAATTAAATGAAGACGAGGGTTTCTCACAGTCCAATATATCTCAACATCTTAGAATTTTGAAAGATGCTGAACTTGTTGTACAACGTAAAGAGGGACTTAATGTCTACTATAAAGTAAAAGACGAGCGTTTGATTGATTTAATCAAACTGGCTGATTCAATGATTAAAACTAATCTTAGTGAAATGGTTGGGGATATTTAATTATGTTTGATTGGTTAGATAAGCTTGTTGCTTATATATTACAAGATCTTATAGGGATAGAAATGTCATCGACTCTTGGGAGTAGTTTACATTTCTTCTTTTATGACATCATAAAGATTTTGATTCTTCTATCTTTTATGATTTTCATCATTTCTTATGGTAGGAGCTATTTCCCAGCTTCAAAAATGAAGAAGGTCATTTCTAAAGTTGGGGGTGTCAAAGGTCACATACTTGCCAGTTTATTAGGCGTGATATCACCTTTTTGCTCGTGCTCTACAGTACCAATATTTATAGGTTTTGTTGAAGCGGGTATACCTCTTGGTGTGACATTTTCCTTCCTAATAACTTCACCAATTGTCAATGAAGCAGCTTTGATTTTGCTCTTTGATGGTTTTGGTCCAACTTTAGCCATTGCTTACACAATTACTGGTGTTATTATTGGTACTGTTTCAGGGATGGTTATTGGGAAACTAAATATGGAGAAATATGTTGAGCCATATGTCTATGAAATTCATATGAACGAAGTAGATGAAGAGTTACTAAATCAGAAGCAACGATTACATTTTGCCTTTACAAGTGTGATGGATATAATAAAGAGAATTTGGTTATTCTTAATTATTGGTATTGGTATCGGAGCTTTGATTCATGGACAAGTACCAGATGGTGCCCTTGCAGCTTATGCAGGTAAAGATAATCCTTTTGCAGTATTTGTAGCAGTTGTACTTGGGATACCTTTATACTCAAATGCAACAGGCATGATTCCAGTTGTTGCTGAACTTTTGACCAAAGGTGTTGCTATAGGAACTGCGATTGCCTTTATGATGGCAGTTACAGCCTTGTCTTTACCTGAGATGTTATTGCTTAAGAAAGTTATCAAGGTGAAGTTAATAGCTGTATTTGTTGCTATTACTGGCGTAAGTATTATTATTGTAGGTTTACTGTTTAATCAAATAGGACATTACTTATTATAAATGGAGGGTATTATGGATATCAAAATTTTAGGTGGCGGATGTGCTGCATGTAAGAAACTTGAAAAAATGACCCTTAAGGCTTTAAAGGCACTTAAAAGGTCTGATGAAATTGACAAAGTAACAGATTTTCAGACAATTATGAACGATTATAATGTTATGACAACACCCGCTCTAGTCTTAGATGGTGAAGTTGTCATTAAAGGCCGTGTACCAAGTTATAAAGAGGTATTAACTGCCCTCGAAGAGAAAAATTCATAAATAGTATAAGTAAATAGATTTTTACTATGGGACCAGATGCTAAGATATTGAGTATATGGTCCTGTTTTTATGGAGAATTATTGACTGATAGTACTAGACATCCTATACTAATAATATATTCATATGAGTGAAATGGTTTTTACTTTGGTAAAGACGAGGGCATTTTGCTAGGAGTTGATTAAACCAAGGAGGTTTAGGTCATGAGTTATACCTATCAAAAAGTCAGTCGTCTTTTTTGTTTGCTTATTTTAATAATAATTATTTTCCTTATTGTAGGGACGAAAGCTATTGCTTCTGAACCATCACAATGGGCTTCCAAAGAGATTGAAGAAGCCATTGAAGTTAATGCTTATACAGATGCCTTAGTTGACAACTATCAAGGGTCTTTGTCCCGTGAGGCATTTGTTGAGTTATTAGTTAAGACCTATGAAGCAGTAACGGATGAAGTTATTGATATCCATACGGTTAAGAATCCATTCACTGATACAAGCCAGCTACATGTCATAAAAGCTTATGCTATTGGTATTGCTAATGGTACAACTGCAAACACATTTTCTCCTGAACAACTGGTTACGCGGGAGCAGATGATTGTTATGTTGATGAGAATGGTGGATGAAGTTGCCCTAAAAAGAGATGTAGTGATTTTTGAAGAGGGCACCCAAGGGCAAGCTTATTTTGATGATGGTGAGATTAGTTCATGGGCCAAGACAGCTATTTATAAGGCAAAACACAATGAAGTTATATCAGGAACAGGTAACAACACTTTTAATCCCAAAGGTCAAAGTACCAAAGAACAAGCTCTATTAATCAACTATAGACTACTGACTCATATTGTTGATAGTGATAAAGTTAGTGAAACTTGGAAAAGTAATCTTGCTAGTTATGAAGAAGATGTTAGATTGGTCTCTGAAAGAAGTTTAGGGGATTATGCAGCATCTGATAGAAAAGCTTTTGTCACAGCGGATGTTTTGAACCTACGAACAACACCAAGTACCGACAGCAAAGAGACCATTATTGACCAACTAAGTACTTTTGAAGAAGTGGTGATCATAGAAGATGTAGGTGAGTGGTATAAAATTGCTGCATCAAATAATCGTTTTGGTTATGTACATAGTGATTACATTCATGAGTATGATCCAAGTAACGATACTTGGGATATCAGGATGCAAATTGTTGCATACGCCAAACAGTTTCAAGGAACACCATATAGATATGCAGGTAACAGCTTAAGCAGTGGGATAGATTGTTCAGCCTTCACCAAACAAGTATTTAGACCTTATGGCTATGTTTTATCTAGATCTTCAAGTGCACAAGGTTCAAATGGTTATAGCATCAAAGAAAGTGACCTTCAACCAGGGGATTTAGTTTTTTATGGTTATAGCGGGAACGTTTCTCATGTAGCACTTTATGTAGGTGATGATAAAATTATACATGCTACAATTTCAAGAGGTGTGTTGGTAACAGATATGAGAGGGTATTTGAATAAACCACTCATTTCTTTCAGAAGGGTTATTTATTAATATAAATTAGGATAAGAAAAGGGCTATCACAGATTTTGTGATAGCCCTTACTGTTTGTATTAGAGTGATGTGATTAAGAAATAGGCAAGTACCAATGTTCCGAGGATGATTCGATACCAACCAAATACTTTAAAATCATGTTTCTTGATATAACCCATAAGGAACTTAATAGCCAATATAGATGTAATAAATGCAACTAACATACCAATGATGAGTATGGTAAGCTCAAGTGAAGTAAAAACTAGGCCGAATCCAAGTAACTTAATAGCACTAGCACCAAACATCACAGGAATCGCTAAGAAAAAAGTGAATTCTGCAGCAACAGTTCGGCTTGTCCCAATGAGCATGGCACCAATAATGGTTGCACCAGATCTAGATGTGCCAGGGATCATGGCAAGAACCTGAAAGAATCCAATGAGTAAAGCGGTTTTATAGCTTAATTGACCTAGAATAGTGGTTGTTGGTTTAACCTTTGCATTTCTATTCTCGATGAGTATGAAGAATATACCGTATAGAATCAACATGGCTGCAACAACCCATGGATTGAAGAAAAGGTCTTCAATAAGATCTTCAAAAGCCAAACCAATGATAGCTGCAGGTATTGTTGCGACGACAATCTTAAACCATACAGTCATGATGCTCCAATCAACCTTAAACTTTTCTTTAAACTTAAATGGGAATAATCTAGGCCAGTACAAGACAACAACAGCCATGATAGCACCAAGTTGAATAACCACTAAGAACATTTCCATAAATTCATCACTTACATTTAATTTTAGGAATTCATCTACCAGAATCATATGACCAGTTGAACTAATAGGCAGCCACTCGGTTATACCCTCAACGATGCCAATAATTATTGCTTTAAGTATTTCTATCATAAATAACCTCTCCCTGAAAAAACTTACTTTTGCTTATTGTACTTCATAATGGCTAGATTTGCACCCATATTTTTGTTATCTTTTTATGAATTTATATGATAGAATAAGTAAAACATTCTGGAGAAGAAATATGAAAAGACATAATTTAAGAGGGCACCTTTTTGCGATGATCACCATAACAATTTGGAGTTCCACTTTTATAATAAGTAAAATTCTATTAGAAGTACTTAGCCCCTTACAGGTTTTATATTGCAGATACGCTATTGCAATTGTATTTTTGTCAGTGATTCACCCTAAGTTTTCCCTACCTAAGAAGTGGTTGGAAGAACTATGGTTCTTAATGATTGGTGCCTCATTGGTTGGGTATTTCATCTTCGAAAACTCAGCTTTACAACGCACCTATTCATCCAATGTAAGTCTGATTGTGGCAACCATACCTGTTATGACAGCCTTATTATCTATGTTTGTTTATAAGACCTCATTTTTTAACTTAAAAGGGATTATTGGTTTTATAGTAGCCTATACGGGTGTTGCCATTATCATTATCAATGGCAGTAAATTAGAAGGTGTTGAACCAATTGGAGATTTTCTTGCTTTTGGTGCTGCGGTGATGTTTGCAATCTATAGTGTTGTTATGGAAAAAATTGACAAAGCTATTCACCTGATTCGTCTAACAAGGAAAGTGTTTGTCTATGGTTTCCTAGTTTTAACAGTTGTATTATTATTTGGTGGTATGAATCTAGCAGCTATAAAATTCAATGGTGGTGTTATAAGTACCTTGATTTATCTTGGTGTGGTAGCTTCATCCTTAGCATTTATCATGTGGAATGACGCCATTAAACAAATAGGTCCAGTAAAGACCAATCAATATATCTATCTTGTACCTGTTGTTACCACCGTTATGTCTGCAATTGTTCTTAAGGAACGTATTACCTTGCTTACTATTATTGGTACTATTGGCATTCTAGTAGGGCTCTACCTAACTGAACATGCTGATGAGAGTAGTGTAGATGATGAAGATCCAAAGATGACATTAGAACAGGAGAACCTATGAAAAATATAGCCGCATTTTTTGATATTGATGGAACCTTATACAGAGAAGGCATGATTACAGCCATATTTAAGAAACTGATTAAGTCAGATATAATTTCTAGTGAAGTCTGGTATGGGGAATTACGTGAAAGATATAATAAATGGGACAAAAGACAAGGTAATTATGATGATTACCTGATTAGAATGGCTGAGATTTATATTGAGGCTGTTCAAGGTCTACATAGAAGTCAGATAGAGTTTATTGCAGATAAAGTTATTGAACAAAGTGGTGACCGTGTTTATACATTCACCAGAGATCAAATCCAATGGCACAAGGACCAAGGTCATAAAACCATTACCATCTCTGGTTCACCCTTTGAGTTGGTTAAGTCAATGAGTGATAAATGGGGATTTGATCATTGTGAAGGATCCATATATGAAATAGATGATGAAGAGCGATACACTGGTCAAGTGAAGCCGATGTGGGATGCTTCGAATAAGAAGAAAAAACTTGCAGAATTAGTGGCAAAATATGATATAGACCTAGCAGGTTCTTATGCCTATGGTGATACAGCGGGCGATTTTATGATGTTAAAATCAGTTGGACATCCTTATGCCATGAATCCAACCAAAGAATTACTAGACAAAATATTAGCAGATCCAATTATGAAGGATAAGGTGAAAGTTGTTGTTGAACGAAAAGATATGATTTATGAGTTGGCGCCAGATTGTGTTTATCACAATGGAAGGTGTGGCTTGGATTGATTTTCAGTTTGTAGTGGGCTGTCCTTTGATGAGGACAGCCCTTATTTCATTCAGGATTTTCAGAACCTATGATTTACCCTTCCTTAACGGTCTCAGTTGATACGTCCTGTATCAAACATCGACGGCTTCGAGTCCATTACTTCGCTGGCTTATAAGGAAGGGATAAACCCTAGAACCATGATATAAATTCTTTGATTCAATAAACATAAAAGTATTTCAAGTAATGACATTCTAGCTTGATAGGTAGAAAATCAATACTACGTTGTTAGGCTTAACAGACTTTCCCTCTCCTGAGCGATCTGCTCAATCGGTATGCGTTCGAAGAGTAGGCCCAATTTGACTGCTGGTTTTATTGTTTGATTTAGCTCTACTACAGCCCATTTGTTAGTGGGTTCAATCTGTATTAAGGATTGAATTTTACTACTTGTTTCAGGTAAGAAAGGGCTTAGTAAATTGGCAATGTTGGCAATAAGGTAACATATCTCAAGAAGAGATTTTTGGCATTGAATTGGGTCTTCAGTTCTAGTTACCCATGGCTTTTCTTTGTCAAAGAGAACGTTGGCATATTTTATGCGATCAAAGACAATTCGATAAGCATCTTTGATATGACCTTCTTCAATTAAGTTGGCAATTGTATCATAATCATCTTGCAAGTTGTGGACTTTATAGTTAGGTGCTGTTGATAAGGGTAGCCTACCATCTAAGTATTTGTTGATAAAAGCCAGAGTCCTGTTAACCAGATTACCAAGTTGCCCCACCAAATCACTATTATGTGTATAGATAAAGTCTTCAAAGGTGAAGTTGGTGTCTTTCTTCTCAGCTGCATTGAAGGTTAAATAATGTCTGAGAGATTCAGGTTCGTACTTTTTGATAAGGTCATTCACCCATAAAGCCCATCCACTTGATGTGGATATTTTTTTGCCTTCTAAGGTTAAATACTCATTTGAGACGATTTGATCAGGCAGTGCATCATTGTCATTCGCACCTATTAGAATACCAGGCAAAATTAAGGTATGGAAGGGGATATTGTCTTTTGCATGAACATAGTAACTCTTTAGGTTGTCAGACGCCTTTAAGTAAAGATCAGGATCTTCACCATGTCGATGACACCATTTTTTGACCATACTGCTATAGCCTAATACATTTTCAAGCCATATGTAGATAGTTTTATGCTGGTAGCCTTCTTTTGGAATAGGAATACCCCATTCTAAGTCTCTGGAATATGCACGATCTCGAACACCTTCATCAATATACCTTTTAGTTAGATTAATAGAATTTTGCCTCCAAGTATGACCTTTTTCCTCAAGCAGCTTACTAAGACCTTCACTAACAGAACTTAGTTTAAAGTAAAGATTTTTATTTGGTAGAAGCTCCAAGGTATTATTACAAATAGCACAGGTTGGGTCTTCAAGAGTTTGTAGATTTATTGGCTTATTACAGACCTCACATTCATCACCTCTTGAAGTAGCACCACAGTGAGGACAAGTGGCAATGATATATCGGTCTGCTAGGAACTGGCGACAATCATTGCAAAAATGTTGTGGGACTTCTTGTTCGAATACAAGACCCTGGCGGTCTAACTTAGTAAAATAACTTTTTGCATTTTCATAATGGATGGCTTCTTTTGTAGTGCCATAAGCATCATAAGAAAAATTTAGGGCATCAAAAGCTTCAACAATTTCTTTGTGGTGACGTTCCGATACAAGGGCAGGTGATTCATCAAGAGCCTTTGCCTTAAGGGTGATTGGGGTACCGTGACAATCTGATCCAGATACATAAAGAACCTGATCACCTTTTTGACGATGGTATCTTGCTAGGATATCCCCATTTAATAGTCCAGCAATATGACCGATGTGGAGAGGTCCATTAGCATAGGGCCATGCACCTCCAATTAATATATAACTCATTTTATACCTCCAGTGCTACATGTAAGTAGACTAAACTTAGATTGAATGGTTGGAAAATGAGCAAAATAAAAAACCCTCATCATCACAATCAACCATTATAGTTGCTTGAGGACGAGCGTTCCCGTGGTACCACCTCTGTTCATCTATATATCACTATATAGACCTTATCAAGTACGACCATAAATGAATGGTTTATACTTTATTGCTGTAACGGGCAATCCCGAGAATACCTATTACCACTATGTGGGTTCAGCATTCCTGCTATAAAAGACCATCTTCAACCTTGTCCACTCTACGACATCTCACCAACCGTCGCTCTCTTTAAAAGCTTTGAAAGTTTACTCTTCTTTTATTGTTCTGACTAGGTCAAAACAGCACATTTGAAATATTGAAATCATTATACGGCTTTAACCATGTATTTGTCAAGCGGACAAAAAAGATCAACGTAAAAACGCAAAAAAGACAAAAAAATGATATAATAGGGCAAAAAGATTAGGGAGACTCATATGATTAAACTACTAATTGCATCACTTTTGCCGATTGTTATTTACTTGGCTATTATATACAAAATTGATAAATATGATCCAGAGCCTAAGAAGTTGTTAACCAAGCTCTTTGTTTTTGGAATTCTGATTGCGATACCTGTCATTTTTGTTGAAGGCATACTTGGCTATTTGAATGTGTTTGCCTTAACAGGCTCTGACCTTAGGAATTTCTATACGGCATTTGTTGTGGCTGCCTTTACAGAGGAGTTATTCAAGTGGATGGTGGTTATGAAGTTTGCCTACAAAAATCGAGCGTACGATGAACATTTAGATGGCATCATTTATTGTGTTTTTGTAAGTCTAGGTTTTGCTGCTCTTGAAAATGTGGGTTATGTCGTGGGTAATAATGATATTAACATTGCCTTTATGCGGGCCTTAACTGCCTTACCAGGACATATGTTGTTTGGTGTGACTATGGGTTACTACTTCTCACTTAAGAAGTTTGCTATTACTAAGAGGAGTTACAAGTATGCCTCAAGAATGGCACTTCTTGGTCCAATTATCGTTCATGGAATCTATGATTATATATTAATGAGTGATTTCAAATGGCTACTAATCGGCTTTATTCCTTTTATGATTTGGCTATGGGTATTCGGGATTAAGAGGATTAAGCGATATTATGAAGCCTCAAAGAATGACCATTTATTAGAAGGAAATTGATATATAGGGTATGAATGTTTATAAAATAGGGTAGGCATACATAGTATCCATAAAGTTATTGTACTTAAGTATTGTATATGTCATAATAGTTAGACTTAATTCATTCAGCTGACTACAGGGGAGTTGTCATATGTTTAAAATACTTATTAGATCTTTTAGCCAATACAGAGGCCTGCCAAGGGAAGTTTACATTATTGCCTTTCAGCGATTTGTCACATCTTTGGGTGGTTTTGTCTATCCATTTCTGACCCTATTCTTAAGCAAAAGAATAGGATTACCAGATGATCAAATTGGATCTCTTATGCTTATTTCAGCACTTGTTGGTTTACCAGGAAGTCTCATTGCAGGTCATTATATTGACAGAATGAATCGCAAAACTATTCTCATTGTGTCTAGGTTAGCTGCAGCTTTTCTATTTTTAATCTGTGGTTTTATGGAACCTACAATTTACATCTTTTATATTGTCGTTGCTGCAAACTTTGTGAGCAGTTTTTCCTTCCCGGCAAGTGGGGCAATGATGTCGGATATTACGGATCCTACTAACAGGAAACAAAGTTTTTCTCTTTTGTACTTAGCTATGAACGTTGGTCTGGCTGTAAGCTTTACATTTGCAGGTTATCTGTTTGAGAATTTCTGGAGATTGTTGTTTATTGGTGATGGTTTGACTTCAATCATTAGCTTGTTGCCGTTAATATTATTTGTCAAAGAAACTAAGCCTACTAAAAAAGAAGTTGCACAAGTGGATAAAGATGAAACAAGAATAGGCGAAAAATCTGTAAAAGGGAATGTTTTATATGCTTTAATGAAGAGACCTTTTCTGCTATGGTTTGTAATTATCAATACAGCAATTGGCTTTGTCTACCGTCAACATGGATTTTTAATACCATTACATCTTGAAGAATTGTTTGGTGAAGGACCTAAATTATTTAGCGGAATTATGCAAATGAATACCGTATTAGTAATTGTGTTTACACCAATCCTAGTTGAGTTGACGAAGAAAATATCACCAATCAAAAATGTGATAATTGCTTCTTTTACATATGTTGTGGGATTTGGAATGATGGCATTTGTGACTACTGAATATATGTTCTTTGTAGCAGCCGTTATTTGGACTGCAGGGGAGATTATTGCAACAGTTAACACAGGTGTTTATATAGCAAATCATTCACCTATCAATCAACGAGGGAGATTTAACTCAGTTATTGGGTTGATTCAGTTTTCAGGGAGAGCCACAGCCCCATATTTCATGGGTATGTTCACCATAGTTTATGGGAGAAGTTCAGGATGGTTATTGGCAGGAGGTGTTGCCTTAGTTTCACTGTGCGCCTTATACTTGCTGGATATAACTGAAAAAAGAGTAAATCATGAGAAAGAGTATATCGAAAGTGAGGTAGCATAATGCCTAAATTTTACTGTCCAAAATGTCAATCAGTTCTTGAGGAACACAATTCATGTGGAAGTGTTTCATTCTTTTGTGATACTTGCAAGGAATTGGTCTCAAGAAGTAAGATGTTATCAGAGGAAGACATAAAGCCGTCTCAAGAAGACGTTAAATAAATTTATATCAGTAAAACGTGATAATGCAATAAAAAGATACAAAAAGTTCACAATTTGGCTATTTTGTATCCATATGTGGGGTGTAAGATAAGAGTGTAAGAATTAGTTACCTCTTACATATTAAATACTCTCCCCCTCATCCTTTACAAGCACCGAGTCTTCACTCAGTGCTTATTTTTTTGCTCAAAATTCGGTGTTAAGGTTTAATAGTATGTCAATTTGGTATAAAAAGAACAAGTGTCTAATCGATTATATTAAATGCACATAACTGTAATTTAGACAGCTTTTCTTTGCACATAGAGCTTTTGCAATCGTTGTTTGATTGTAAAACGCTGTGCTAAATTCTATTACTTTGTCACTTGTGACAAAGTAAAAAAGGACCTAAGGGTCCTTTTTTGAGGGGAGTATAAATAATTAATAAGGGTTGTCATATACGCAAGAAAGCGTTCAGATATATGACTAATATTATAATACTATATGTACTTTATAATTGCAAATTAAAAATGAGTTTTTTCGAAAATTTATATGTAACTGAGTAACAATATTGTACCGAAAATTGATACAAATATGGTTAAGACAAATGTAATACGTCCAAACCATCTGTGAACCTTGAAAAGACTGGCTTTACCCTTCATTGCCATGTAGGCCAAAAGGGGTGTGACAATCAACATAATTAGGGCTAAAGCACCACCATAATGATGTGGCAAATAGAAGTGTGTTAAATCCAAATTTTCTTTACCGATAAACATCAAAATGACACCTAATAAGATTGAAATAACACTGACGAGTGCTAACATTTTGTGTCGCTTAATTCGCCAAGGTTTGTCTTTCTTGAACTTAATAATATAGACACTGGCAAGCATCGCTAAAACACCAATAATAATAATATAAACATGTACTTGATAAAACCATCGTAATTGAAACACATTCTCACCTCCAACTTAACTATACTAGAAGTTTAGTTGATTCACAAGAGGATTTTGGGAATTTGATTTTTTGGAGTCAAAATGATAGAATAAGAGTAATTTCGCACGTTACTGAGCGAAAGGGTTGCAACATTAGAAGGGTGATACATATGGAAAAGAATGATAAGAAGAGACTGGCCAAATGGAGTCAGATGGCAAGCAAAAGCAACAAGGTTAGTAAAGAACTTTACCCCAAATTTGAAGTGAAACGTGGGTTAAGGGATATAAATGGTAAAGGTGTCCTAGCAGGACTTACAAGAATTGGTGAAGTTCACTCCTATATTATTGATGAAGGAGAAACAATTCCTGTACCTGGAAGGCTTATTTATAGAGGAATTGATATAGAGGAGCTTGTTGATGGCTTCCTTAAAGACAAGAGACAAGGGTTTGAGGAAACCGTATATCTTCTATTATTTGGAGAATTACCAACCTCATTACAGTTAATTGGATTTAGACAACAGCTGTCAAGTTACCGTCAGCTACCAGAGTTTTTTGTTAATGATATGATTATGAAGTCTCCAAGTAAAGACATTATGAATCTGATGGCCAGATCAGTTTTAACTTTATACAGTTATGACGATCATGCTGATGACTTAGATTTAAATAACTTACTGTTACAAAGTTTGAAACTAATTGCACAGCTTCCATTACTAGCTGTATATGGTTATCAAGCGTTTGCTCACTATCATGGTAAGGATAGTTTGATTATTCATAGTCCAAACCCAGAGCTTAGTATTGCTGAGAACATTCTGTATATGCTTCGTGCAGACAATCAATATACTGAACTTGAGGCAGAGTTATTAGACTTAGCGCTTGTATTACATGCTGAACATGGTGGTGGTAACAATTCTACTTTTACAACACATGTTGTCAGTTCATCAGGTACAGATACCTATTCTGCCATTGCAGCAGCTCTAGGCTCACTTAAAGGGCCCAGACATGGTGGAGCAAACATAAAGGTAACAGGTATGTTTGATGATCTTAAGTTCCATGTAAGAGATTGGGAAAATGATGGTGAAATCGTGCAGTATCTTGAACGTTTACTTAAAAAGGAAGTTTATGACAAACGCGGACTTATCTATGGTATTGGCCATGCGGTATATTCAGTATCAGACCCAAGAGCAGTCATTTTTAAGAAGTATGTTGAAGCTTTAGCACATTCTAAAGGACTTGATGATGAATATCAACTATACGCAAGTGTTGAAAGATTAGCACCTTCTGTTATTGGTAAATTTAGGAAAATGTACAAAGGTGTATCAGCCAATGTTGATTTCTACTCAGGCTTTGTTTATAGGATGTTAGGTATACCAGAAGAAATGTACACACCACTTTTCGCGATTGCTAGAATTTCTGGATGGACAGCCCATCGTATAGAAGAGATTGTCAATAGAGGAAAGATTATCCGTCCAGCATATAAAAGTGTTGAGAAGAGAAGACCCTACACACCTTTAGACGAACGTTAATAGAAATTAAACCCTAAGCTTTTAGAGGACTAAGAGCTTAGGGTTTTTATGTTTATAGAGTTTTACATTAATAATTGGATTTAGGCAATTTTGTTATTAATGAACTGAGCATATCGCTGATCTGAATCACTTATATGATGAACAAACCAATTAGCCAGATATTGAAGTGTTTCAATAGCATAACTGTATTGTTCTTCTTTTAGGTTATTGATTAATGTAGCTACTATGTTCATATAAGTCATATGTTGGCCAATGTGGGCTTCGGTATCTGGATAAAAATATTTAAGTAATAGACGTTCTTCATCGTCAAAGTGATTTCGACTTAGACTGACTAATTGAGTACATAACTGACTGATGTTAACAGAGGATTCTCGGTCAATTGTGGCAACTTTAATAGCCTCCATAAGTTCTAGGAGTCTGTCATGATCAGTATCAATTGTTTCAATGCCAATGATAATCTTATCGGTATTCCAATTTGTTAAAGCCATAAGACAACCTCCTTACTATGAAAGATTTAATGTCGAAAAAAAGTCTGAATATTGCTGGTCAACGTTTTTAATGTGATTAGATACCCATTTTTGAAGAAAGTGAAGTGTCTCTATGGATATCCTTTTTTCTCCAGTTACATGGTCATCCATAAGTTTAGCTACTGTAGCTCTAAAGTCATTGTGCTCAATAATATGAGCCTTACTTTCTGGGTACTTATATTTCTCAAATAAGTTCTCTTCGGTTTTGAAATGTGTATCTACATATCCTATTAGTTCTTTGAGTGTAATATCTAAAACTTCCTCTGACACTCCCTTTTTCATAGAATCGAATAATGTATTGATGACATCTAATAAATGACTGTGTTGTGCATCTATTGACATCAATCCAACAGAATATGATTTGTCCCATTTGAATAAGTCCATATTAACCTCCTAAGGATATAATCCTCTTTATGTATATCTTATTTTATCAATAGGGTTTGTTGTTTGTGTGTACATTTTGTGGCATTGTCATGGTGAACTTGTGACCATCCTAAGTTACTTACGAATTGAAATAATACCTCTAATGATGTATAGTAACAGTAATTTATAGAAGTTAAAGTGAATTGACATAAAAGAGATAGGAAATATAAAATGAGATGGTTAAGTAGTATTATGAAAATGGGACTCCCAATTGTAGCCTTAATATATACATTTTGGAATCAGCCAGTATACAGATGGTATAAAGTTAATGGACATAAAAAGGCTAAGAGCCTCAGGGCAGTTCTTTTGACTGATTTACATAACAGTCAATATGGTGAGAGGCAAGAGAGGCTTATACATAAAATCAAGTCTGCAAAGCCTGATGTAATTTTTCTAGGTGGTGATATCTCAGATGAGAAGTCCATGTATAAATCAACCCTGATTTTAATTGAAGCATTGGCCAAGGATTACCCATGTTATTATGTGACTGGAAATCATGAACAGTGGATGTTTGATAAGACGTATTATCTTAAGGAATTGCAGAAATTAGGGGTCATTCTGATGGACGACCGCGTTGAATCTATTGAGGTTAATGGACAAGTAATAGAAGTCACTGGACTTAGAGATCCAGAACGTCAATACGGCGCAAGAAATAGAGATATTTTGATAAATAAACTTACTGACTTAGAAGATTATAGGGATAGGGATAAGTATCAGATTCTCTTATCGCACAGACCTGAACATATTGAGATGTATAAGTCATATGGCTATGACCTAATCTTAAGTGGACATGCCCACGGAGGCCAGGTGAGAGTTCCTTATCTAATCAATGGTTTATACGCACCTAATCAAGGATTTATGCCTAAGTATGCAGGTGGTCACTATAGTTTTGAGCATGGACTTGATTTCATAGTGAGCCGAGGGTTGTCATTTAAGGCGACATTGCCAAGAATTATGAATCCGCCAGAAGTGATTGTCATCGATATTAACTAAAATAAGCCGTCAGCGATTAGCTGACGGCTTTCATATTTCCTAGATTACAAAATTTCCATCATGGAATATCTGTATTTCTGTTCCATCTTCTTTGATGGCTATTATGTCTAAATCTTCAGTTCCAAGCATAAAATCAACATGGGTATCAGAAATGTTTAATCCATTTGCCAATAAGGTATCCTTATCCATATCTTCGCCACCCTTGATACAAACAGGATAGGCTTTACCTAAGGCAAAATGACAAGCTGCATTTTCATCAAACAAAGTGTCATAGAATAAGATACCCATATTAGATATTGGTGAGTCATAGGGGACAAAGGCTACTTCACCAAGTCGTTTGGCCCCTTCATCAATAGCAAAAATTGAGGATAATAACTCATAACCTTCACTTGCGCCGTAATCAATGACCACCCCATCTTTGAACTCTAACCACATTTCCTGTATGAGTGAACCATTATAAACCAGTGGGTAAGAGGCTACAACCTTACCATTAACACCATCATACTTAGGGGCTGAGAAGATTTCTTCTGTTGGCATGTTAGCAACGAAGTTATAACCTTTTGGAATGTGTTGATCCGCGCCACCATACCATATATGATTTTTAGGTAATTCCAGTGTTATATCGGTACCAAGCTTATTACGATATTTTAAAGCACTGAATTGTTGATCGTTAAGTAAATGAATTCTTTTGTCAAGGAAGGATTGATGGTCTGCCCAAGCTTTCACCGGATCGTCTTCTTTGACACGTGTGACTTGAAAGATAGCATCCCATAATTTGTCTATTGCTTCATCTGTACCAAGTTCTGGAAAGACTTTCTTTGCCCATTCTGCTGAAGGTACACTGACCACACACCAGGCATTTTTATTGCTCATCATCCTTGAGTAATAACCTTCAAGTGGCTTTGCATAGGCTTTATGATAAAGTTGCATCCTTGAAGGATCAACACCCTTCATTGCCTCAGGATCCTCAGAAGAGATACTTAAGAAGGCAGCATCTAACTCTGAATAGTGATTCAGCATGTCAACACGCCAATCTTTCGGTTTCTCAAGTACTTTTTCATCAGTGTAAAGTAGATAGTCCTTAAAACACGGGTCATCATGCCATCTAATGACAACTTCACTTGCTCCAAAGGCATAGGCTTTTGATGAGCAGAGTCTTACAAATTCTGCTGTTTGTATGGGTGCGCTAATAACTAATGTCTGTTTTTCTTGAATATTAATCCCTGTTCGTATAACTAATTCTGCAAACTTTTCTATATTATTCATATAATCTCTCCTAACGGGTATCTTCAAAATTATTATAAGGGAAAACGATAGTCTTGCATAGGTGAACTACTATTTAGACTAGGATGTCTTAATAAACACAATTATAACAACAATTATTACAGTTCATGTTACTTAGGACTCCTTTATAATAATAACATAGGATGAATAGAAAGGATGTAGGATATGAAACTCAAATTAGTGTTATTCATGGCGCTTGTGCTTAGCCTATCTGGATGTGGATTTTTACCAGAAGAAGAAGGGGAGTTAGTCCCACCGATTATCACGCCAGAGCAAATTCCATTCAGGACAATTGAAATTGAAAGGCAGAATATAGAAAATCGTGTTAATGTGCGGGGGTATATTACACCATCAATTATTGAGAATTACTTTTACGAGGAAAAAGGTGGTCGACTTAAGAGTATTAATGTTAGGGTCGGTCAATTTGTAGAAAAGGGAGATCCATTAATTGAGTTGATTGTGGATAATCTTCCAAATACCATTGAATATCAAAAGTTAACACTTGAGAGTCTTCAAATTGATCTAGATGCTACTAGGACAATTCAAAAGCTTGAGATGACTAAGGAAGAACTTGCCTTAGACAAACAGAAGGCAGACTACGAGCAAATGGTGACCCATTCGAGTATCTATACAAAACGTGAGTTAGAAGATGCTAAAAGCGCTCTTGAATTTGCAGAAATGAACCATGGTATCCTTGCGGCTACACATAATAAAATACTGCAACAGAAAGAAAATACCATTGCAACTGAGAAACTAAGATTAGAAAACTATGAAAAAACCATGAATAACTCTATTATTACAGCATCTATGGATGGTGTGGTCACTTATGTCAAAAGAGCGTTTATTGGTGATATCATGAATGACTATGATACCTTGATCTCTGTAGCGGATATTTCAGTTGTACAAATTCAATATGAAGGAAATAGCGCTTACGATTTTGCGTTGGGTATGCCTGTTGAGATTATGTATAAGGGGGCAACCTATACGGGTAGTGTCATTCAAACACCAGATTCAGTTCCAACAGAAGAAAAGGAATTCTTTGTGAACACAGTGATTTTTGAAATAGATGAAGTTCCAGCCAATTATATAGTTGGAGATGCCTTTGATGTAACTGCCCTACTGGACTATAAAGAAAATGTTGTTGTCTTACCTAAAGATGCAGTCAAAAAATTTGGCTCTGATGAAATTGTTTATGTACTAGAAAACGGTGAGAAACGAGAGCGTTATGTTGAAGTGGGTATTGATAATGGACCGTATGTAGAAATACTTAATGGACTTGAACAAGGAGACTTAGTCATCATCAACTAGAAAGAGGTTAATATGTTTGAATTTTTATATCAGCGTATAAGAAATAATATATGGCTGTATCTCTTTCTTTTGCTTGGTGCAGTCCTTGCAGTTGCAATCTTTTCTAGTATCCCCATGTACTCTAATGGGGTTTTACAGAGGATGCTTATTAAGGATCTAGAAATACAGCAACAAGAACTAGATATCCATTCAGGCCAATTTAAAGTAACTAGGAATTACCTAAGGCGAAGTCATCAAGATATGATTCCTGAGATTGAGTTAGAGGTTCAAGCCTTGTTTGATCTTAACACCATACCTAGTTTGTTAGAAACCAAGAATAGGATGTCTAACTACTATCAATTAAGAACGCAAAAAGGTGCCTTGATTCATCAGAATGCCAACTTTTCTGCGATTAATGATTTGGAGGAACATATTTCACTTATATCTGGAAGATATCCAGTCTCAAATAGTGATTACCTAGAAGTCATGTTAACCGAAGGTGCTCTAGAGCATTATGGTTTAGCCTTTGAAGGTGTTTATGATATGTCTTTTTCTGGTGAGGTTGTAAAAACCATGAAAGTTGTTGGTATCTATACTGTCTCCGATGTATATGATTTTTACTGGGGAGATGGGCTTATTGAAGCCATGGATGACTATATCACCATATCAAATGAGTTGTACGATGATATGACGGCTGAAATAGACACTTTTCATACATCAACAATTATATGGAAAGCCTTTTATGATTATCACAAGATTGAAATTAGTGATGTGCCACAGATACTTGAGAATGATATCATACAAACAAAAAAGATTGCTAATTTAGGTGACGGATTTGAGCTAAAGTTTGATTTAGCGAAAACTTTAGATGGTTATGCTGTAAGAGAAGAAGTCCTAAGGTTAACACTTTGGATTTTGACAGTCCCAGTTCTGATCATCACCTGCTTCTATACATACATGATTTCAATGTTAATTGTTAGGAATGATGAGAACGAAATAGCAATGTTAAAAAGTCGTGGTGCAGGAACTTACCAGATTTATACCTTGTATGTGGTTCAAAGTGCAGTTATGTCTATTGTATCTCTAATTGTAGGACCATGGTTGGGCTATTTGATTTGTAAAATCATTGGTGCCTCAAATGGCTTTTTACAGTTTGTAAACAGAAGCGGACTACCCATTGAAATGTCTATTGAAGTTATGGCTTATGGACTTGTTGCAGCCCTTGTCTTTATGATTTTCATGTTGATACCAGCCCATAGAGCCTGCAGAATGAGTATTGTCCAGTACAAAAGAAAGAAGAACCTAGATATTAGCAAAACATTATGGGAAAGAGCCTTTCTTGATGTGATTATAATAGCAATATCGGGATATGGTTATTATGCGTTTGTTAACACTGGCAGCCTGGTTGCTACATCAGGTGATAGCAGTGGCATTGACCCCTTCCTATTTCTTGTTCCAACTTTATTTGTTTTAGGTTTTGGTTTGCTGTTTGTGAGGCTTTATCCGTATTTGATTAGGTTTGTCTATTTTGTTGGGAAGAATCGTTGGCGTCCAGTGATGTATTATTCATTACTTAACGCATCAAGAGCAGAAAGAACTTCAAAATTCATCTCCTTATTTATCGTATTGTTCCTTGCTTTTGGCCTGTTGAATGCTAGCCAGGCAAGAACCTTAAATCAAAATGCAATGGATCAAGTCAATTACGAATATGTGACGGATCTACGTGTTCAGCCTTATATACCTGAAAGAGAGATTAATGATTACTGGAGTAACTTTATCGATCAATTTGATATAGCAGATGGCAACATAGTTGTTGAAGATAAGGTGCCTTATAGAGAATATGAAAACTTAGAAGGTATTCATAGTGCAACAAAAGTCTTGGTTAAAGATGATGTTTTTATGCAGACATCTATTGTTAAACAAAGAAAGATGAATATGTTGGCTGTAGTACCTCATGAATTTGCAAAAATGGCATGGAGTCGTGATGGTTTGTTAGATCATCATTTGGTTGATTACATGAACATTATGACAAAATACCCAACAGCAGTGTTTATATCATCAGAATTTGCTGAAGATGATAAGATCAGAGTAGGTGACTCGGTAGAGCTAATATGGGATAAGTATAGTGTGATTGGTGTGGTATATGGCTTTATTGACTATTTTCCAAGCTTTAACCCATACATATCAGATGAACCAGATGAAGCCGTTGAGAAATTTGTCTTAGCTAACTTTGATTACCTTGAAGACAAGTTACCTGTTCAGAAATACGAAATATGGATGAACAAAGAAGAGGGTGTTAGGGACCAACAGATTTTAGACAATTTGTCTGTCCAGAAGTTGGAAACCGAACGTGCTAAGTACCGTGACCAAGCCCTAATGAAGAAAAGCAATGACCCTATGTTACAAGGAACCAATGGTGTTCTTACAATGAGTTATGTGATTATCTTATTGATTACTATGGTTGGTTATCTTATATTCTGGGTTCTTAATATTCGAAGTAGAGCACTTAAATTCGGTATCTTTAGAGCCATGGGTATGGGTATGAGACAAGTAACCTCAATTATTATTACAGAGCAGTTGATTATGATATTTGGTGCTTTAATTGCAGGCTTGACTATTGGTACAGTCGCTTCAAGGGTGTTTGTGCCTATGTTACAGAAATTCGATGTGGCTTCTTCACAGATTCCACCATTTAGGGTGGTCAATCTACAGAGTGATTATATTAATATAGCTTTTATAACAATGGTGATGTTAACAATTGTCTTACTTATTTTGAACGGTATGGTTAAGAGATTTAAAGTAAATCAAGTCATTAAACTTGGTGAGGACTAGAAAGGAGAATGGTATGGCTTTATTAGAAATTAAGAATGTGACCAGACGTTTCAAAGTTGGTCAAACAGAACTTGAAGTCTTAAAAGGACTAAACATGAAAGTACAATCAGGTACATTTAACCTTCTCCTTGGTCCATCAGGATCGGGTAAAACAACCCTACTTAATATTCTTGGCACATTAGATGAACCTAATGAAGGTGAAGTTCTTTTTGAAGGGGAAGATATCACAACGATGTCAGAACGTCATAAAGATGGGTTGCGTAGGACCCAGCTAGGCTATATTTTTCAAAGTGTAGCCTTAATGTCCAATATGACGGCTTACGAGAATGTGGACTTTTTCCTAAGAATCAATGGTTATGACAGGAAAGAGAGACCTCAAAGGATTAAAGACTGTATGAAGTTTGTTGGTCTTGATAAGCGAATGACCCATTATCCAGCACAGATGTCAGGTGGAGAGCAACAAAGGGTGGCCATTGCAAGGTCCATATCCCATAAGCCAAAGTTAATCTTAGCAGATGAACCAACAGCAGAGCTTGATACTGCAACAGGTCTTAAAGTGGTTTCATTATTCAAAGATATGATTCATCAAAAGGGAACAACCATTATTATGTGTACCCATGACCGTAGTCTTATGGAGTTTGCCGATCATATTTTTGAGATGGAAGACGGGGTGATCATTAATGTCAGATAAACGAATTATGATAGAATGTGACAACCTAGTTAAGATATATAAAACAGACGATATTGAAGTTGTTGCCCTCCAAGGCCTAGATTTGACCATCAGAGAAGGTGAAGTGACAGCCATTATTGGTAAGAGTGGTAGTGGTAAGTCAACTTTGCTAAATGTTATAGCTGGACTAGATCGACCCTCAGCTGGATCCATTGAAGTTGGTGGTCATGACCTCTTAAAATTCAATGATGAGCAATTAAAGTATTATAATAGGGAGACTATAGGCTTTGTATGGCAAAATAACGCCAGAAACCTTATACCTTATCTAACAGCTTGGCAGAATGTTACGGTGCCACTTATGATTACGAACCACCATGACCGGAAGAAGAAAGCTAAAGAACTTCTTGAACTGGTAGGCATGGGGCATAAACTTCAAAGTAAACTTAAACAACTATCGGGTGGTGAGCAGCAAAGAGTCGCTATTGCCATTGCTTTAGCCAACGATCCAAAGATACTTCTTGCAGATGAGCCGACTGGTGCAGTTGATCACGAGACTGCCTATCATATTATGGATGTGCTTAATAAACTCAATAGGGAACTTGGGATTACCATTGTTATCGTTACCCATGACCGTAAAGTGTCTAAGATGGTGAACCGAGTGATTGCCATTAATGATGGGATGATTGGAAGTGAGATGGTTAAGGTAGAGGGTCTACCAACCGGATTTGATGAAGATATGGATCCTTATGATACCTCTCAGACCCACAATGAATTTGCAATTGTTGATAAAAAAGGCCGTATGCGTATACCAGAAGATATTTTAAATGAACTTCAGATGAATGGTGGCGAGAAGGTTATGGTTGTTAAGACAGACAAAGGATTTGAAGTAGAATTGAATAATAAGTGATACATACACACCTCATTAATGAATTCATTAATGAGGTGTTGACTTTTTCACTATATCTGATACCATCTAATAAAAGTCTTAAGGAGAAGCAAATGGTTACGTCGTTAACGATAGAGGGTCAAACCATTGATTATGTTGTGGTTTATAAGAAAAGAAAAACCTTAGGCATCTATATAGATGTGTATGGCAATATTGAGCTTAGGGTACCTCGTGATACGACAGACGATCAAATTGCTCATTTATTGCAGGAGAAGTGGCAGTGGATTATCACACGGTCTCAAGAGATGAAAGAAAGAACCAAGGGTTTTAAGAAGAAAGATTACATTAATGGTGAGACATTTTTACTGCTTGGCAGAGAATACCCTATGACAATAGTAGAAGGCTCGGTCACACATAAGGATGGCATACAATTTGATGGAGAACGATTGACAATCTATACCAAGATTCACGATGAGGCTTCCATTCAGAAGTTACTTAAGAAGTTTTATAAGAAGCAATGTAAGTCGATTGTTGAGAAAAGGATTAGGCATTATCAGCCTAATTTTAAAAGTAAACCTAAATCCATCCGTATTGCTAGTAATAAAAAGACTTGGGGGACTTGTAACAGTTTACGAGAGATGACTTTTAACTGGAAGCTTGCCATGGCGCCAATTGAAGTGATTGACTATATTGTTATCCATGAAATGTGCCATATGGTACATCTCAACCATGACCGGTCTTTCTGGCGATTGGTAGGCAAACACATGCCGGATTATGAGAAAAAAGAACAGTGGCTTAAACAGAGCCATTGGAAGATGGTTGTATAGAGACTAATAAAATGAGGTGAGAAGATGAGGTTAGTAGATTTTAGGGAGGTATCTGAAAAACAATACTTAGATTACATCCTGGAATGGGAAGAAACTAAGGAATTGATTGTACCATGGGCGTCAAGGAGAGAAGGAAGATTATTTAAGGATATTCGAGAAGGATGGGAAGAATCTGAGACAGAAGTCATGAGGGAAAGAGGTCTTGTTCCTGCCACCTTATATTTTATGATTGACGAAAATGATGTGATTGTCAGCGCCATTCATTTAAGACATGAACTAAATGATTACTTACTCAAACATGGCGGTCACCTAGGTTATGGAGTTAAACCTTCCTTACGTCAAAAAGGTTATGCCACCATAATGCTTAATAAGATGTTGGAAGAATTGAAAACCAAAGGATATGACAGGATTTTAATTACCTGTGATGATGAGAATATAGGATCGGCTAAGACCATTGAATCCAATGGCGGTTGTTTGGAGAATAAGATTGTTGATAATGATGTTTTGGTTAGACGTTATTGGATTGACTTGAATTAGATAATAGGCCTAAAAAGGGGAATCTTGATGTCCAAGATTCCCCTTTACTTATGTTTATTCTGTTTTGAATTCTTTTGTTTTCTCTTTTAATTCACTAACAATTGAAACTAGCTCATCTGAAATATCTTCAATCATTGTCATAGCAGATGAAATATCATTCACTGAACTAGAAACATGTTCTGTTGAGGCAGCATTTTCTTCTGCAATAGCGGCTAGGTTCTCCATAACACCAAGAACATGGTCTTTCATTTTGGTCATTTCTTGACTGCTTGTATCCATTTCATCAAGGTGAAGAATGAGTTCCTTGATTGCTGTGAATACACCGTTGAATTTCGATTCCGTGTTCTTAACTGAACTTAGTTGTTGTAACATTGATTCATAAGATCTTTCTGTAATCTCAATAGATTTTTCAGAATTAATCTTTAGTTCGGCTGTGACTTCAGAAATAACGGTTGTAGATTCTCTTGATTGCTCAGCCAACTTTCTAATCTCATCTGCAACAACTGCAAAACCTCGTCCATACTCACCAGCTCTAGCTGCTTCTATAGAAGCGTTAAGTGCCAATAAGTTGGTCTGATCAGATATTGAAGAAATAATATCTGTGGCTTCAATGATACGTTCTGCACTTTGGTTGGTCTGAATTATACCATCTTTAATATCTTCTTGAGATTTCTTAACTAAGTCAGTGGTATGACTTAATTCTTTAAGCACACCTAATCCATCATCAGATAATTGCATAATTTCATGAGATTGGTCCACAAGTTGAGTCATTAGTTCAGAATTTTTTGATATAATCTGACTTAAATCGTTAACCTTATAGGTACCTTCTTCTGTATTTTCAGCCTGATCTGTTGCTGCATCTGATATTTGGCTAATGGTTTCAAAAACTTGTAATGCTGCAGCACCTGTTTTCTTAGTTGAATCGTTCAGCTCTACTGTCTTTTGATTTGTATTACCGGATAATACAACAATCTTAGTAATTAGATCAGTGATCGTCTCCTTCATATTATTAAAGGCATGTATCAATTGACCGATTTCTGTTTTATCCTTAAGATACTTCTGATCCATCTGGGCAGTTAAATCACCAGACTCTAAAACTTCTGCAAATTTCTTAGTAGCAATAATGGGTTTAGCAATACTTGAGCTGATTAAGTAAGATACAACAACACCTATCAATATTGCCACTAGGACAATGATCAAGAAGGTGATAGCAAAAGAGTTAATATCTTTTTGAACGATGGCTTCAACATCTGAAGTTGTTACACCAACAAAGAGTATACCTATAACATTACCACTCATGTTCTTAAGTGGTTGGTAGGCTGTAATATAGTCTATTCCAAGTATGGAAGCTTCGCCGATGTAGAGTTCTCCTGCTTGCATGGATGGGTAGGCTTTGGAATCTGTTCCAAGGTAAGTACCTACAGCTCGATCACCATTATCTTTGACGATATTTGTGACAACACGAATATAATCGTCACCTTCTTTAGCAAAAATGGTTACAGCATCACCAAGTTCTTTCTTCATATCATCGACCATGTCATATCGGCCAGCAATAGGGTCGCCATTGCCATCAATGAGCTGTTCATCAATAAACATGAGTGTTCCATATTCATTCTTCACATATTGCTCCATGGCTTTAACATCACCATTTAGTTTTTCAAGTAAAGTTGTATTTCCAAGGTTAGACATGGCATTCCTAGATTGTAGTATACCGATGACTGAGATAGTAGTAAGAAGTAAAACGATAAGTAATGTGAAGCTTAGAATAAGTCTTGTCTTTAATGATTTCATGGCAACCTCCCTTTGTAGTTTGGATTGCCCCCTCAAGTAGTCTTTATTCTATTATATACCTCTCAGTTTCAAAATTCAAATGAACAATCTATGAAGATGATCATAGTTGTTAAATATAAAAGAGGCTCCAGATTGGAACCTCTTAATGTATTTACTCTACATTATTAAGTTGTGTTAAGACAACATCTTCAATCATTTGTACATTAGCTGCAGCTTCTTCATCTGTTGCAGCTTTTGTGTAGATGTAGATTTTTATCTTTGGCTCAGTGCCAGAAGGTCTAACAGCATACCAACTTCCATCATCTAACATATATCTTAGAACATTTGAAGCAGGAATATCCTTGTAGCCATCTATGTAATCAATAGCTTCAGCTACTTTAAGATTACCTATTGAAGTAGGGTAGTCAGTTCTATAGGATGACATCATACGTTTGATGCGTTCGCTACCTTCAACACCTTCAAGGACTAGTGAAATTTGCTTCTCTTTATAATAGCCATACTCTTGGAAGATTTCTTCTCTTACATCAAGTAGTGTTTTGCCTATTGACTTGTAATAAGCAGCCGCTTCACATAATAGCATGGTTGAACTAACACCATCTTTATCTCTAACAGCTGTACCAGTTGTATAACCAATACTTTCTTCATAGCCGAAGATATAGTTGAAACCTTTTTCTTTAAGCTCATCAATACGTCCACAGATATTTTTGAACCCTGTTAGAGATTCGAACATTGTTACACCATATTTTTCACCGATCGCTTTACCAAGGTCTCCAGTAACGATTGATTTAACAATGGCTGGATTTTCAGGTAGGTGACCAAGTTCAGACATACCTTCTACTATATAGTTGATTAAGATGGCACCTGTTTGGTTACCATTGAATGCTATGTAGTCACCCTTGTCATCTCTTACTTCTATGGCAAGTCGATCACAGTCAGGGTCTGTTGCGATCAGTAATTCAGCGCCAACTTCTTTACCAAGGTTCTCTGCATACTTAAACGCTCGAGTATCCTCTGGGTTAGGGTAACCTACAGTGGTAAAGTCTGGGTCTGGATGTTCTTGCTCAGGAACAACTGTAATGTGGTTAAAACCTCTTTCTTTAAGAACGCGTTGTACTGGAACACTACCTGTCCCATTCAGTGGTGTATAAACAATTGTAATATCTTTATCAATACCTTCATCTCTTATCGCAAGGGTCTTTACCATGTCTAGGTAAGCTTTATCTTCTTTCTCACCTAACATAACAAGTAAACCTTTTTCAAGGGCTTCTTCTTCAGAAATTTGCTTAGCACCATTGAACATTTCTACTTGATTAATCTTCTCAGTCATACCATCAGCAATGTCATCAAGTACTTGAGCACCGTCATCCCAGTAGACTTTATAACCATTGTAATCTTGTGGGTTATGGCTTGCAGTAATGATGATTCCAGAAGTTGCGCCAACTTGTAACAAGGTGTATGAAAGCTCAGGGGTTGGTCTAAGACCTTCGAATAAGTATGCCTTGATGCCGTTGCCAGCAAGGATAAGGGCTGCAAGTTTAGCAAATTCTGTTGAAAAATGACGGTTATCATAGGCAATTGCCACACCACGGTCCATACGTTCTTGACCACGTTCTACGATGTAGTCAGCAATACCTTGTGTTACTTTTGATATGTTGTAAACATTCATTCTATTGGTACCAGCACCTAATTTTCCTCTGAGTCCTGCTGTACCAAATTCAAGTGTTTTGTAAAATCGATCTTGAATTTCTTCCTTGTCATCTTTGATGGATAACAGTTCTTCTTTAGTCTTAGCATCAACATAGGGGCTGTTAAGCCATTCTTCATAAGCATTAAGATAGTCCATTAGATCACTCCTTTATCATCGTATTGACTTAAATTCAGCAGTTTAAGCCAATTTATTATTTAACTTAAGAATAGTATACCAGTTATTAACATGGAAGGATATATGTCATTATGTCATTATGTACCTAGATATGATACTTTTTTTTCTTTTTTTGAATAAGACGATAGAGTAGGCATGATTTTGTTGAAAGTAGATAGCTTCATTTATAGATTAGGTAGATTTTTGTCGCTTATAGATGATGCATATTTGTAGCTATTAGTGTATAATATTGAAAATGATTATCATTACACATAATGAGGAGGATAAACTTGGAAATTAGTAAAGTTACACAAGATATATATCAGTTAAGCACTACAGTAAGAGATTTACTTTTTGAGGGTATTTGGACCATACCTCATGGTGTGACATTAAATTCATACATTGTAAAAGGGGAAAAGACAGCCCTGATTGATGGGGTATGTGGTTGGGACGGTGTACCAGAGAACTTCTTTGGCCTAATGAACCAATTGAACATACAGATTAGAGATATTGACTATTTGGTCATTAATCATATGGAACCAGATCATTCAGGATGGATTGAGCAATTGAAAGAGATTCGTCCAGATTTTAAAATTGTGTGTACCAAAGCATCTGAGCAACTACTAGACATTTTTTATGAGTATGACATGAACATTCATGTTGTCAAAGATGGCGATATACTGGATTTAGGGAATGGAAAGGTTTTGACTTTTGCAACTGCACCTAATGTACATTGGCCAGATACCATGGTCACATACGAACAATCAAGTGGGACTTTATTCTCCTGTGATATATTTGGCAGTTATGGAGCAATAGACGGTAAGAGGTATGATGATCAATTGTCTTTAGAGGAGTTAACTTTTTTTGAGAGTGAGGCAATAAGATACTATGCTAACATCATCTCAGCCTTTAATAAATTTGCAATAAAGGGACTTGAAAAGATTAGGCAACTAGACTTACAGATTATTGCACCGGGTCATGGTATTGTTTGGCGTGAGAACCCAAATCGTATATTAAATGACTATATAAGATACAGTGGTTATCAACTTGAGCCCAATAAGGATGAAGTAACGGTTCTATACGGAAGTATGTATGGTATGACGACAAAAGCTGTTGATTATGTCGAGTCATTACTCGAAAAAGAGGGTAAAATAATCCATCGACATCAAGTGCCAGAAACATCTTGGAGTGAGGTGCTTGGATCTATATGGTCTTCTGCTTATGTAGTTTTGGCTATGCCTACTTATGAGTATAAGATGTTTCCACCAATGGCCTCAATACTTGATGAAATTGGTAAGAAAAAAGTTCTTAATCGACAAGTTTTAAGATTAGGTTCATATGGTTGGTCTGGTGGAGCCCAGAAAGACTTGGAACATTGGCATGATGAAGCCAAATTGAACTGGTCATTTGTGGAGCCGGTTGAATTTAAAGGTGCTCCAACACAAGCTGATTTTAATAGGATTGAAGAGCAAGTGTCAATCCTACTTAAATCTAAAGTCTACATCTAAGAATTACATATTATAGGCTGGTCTAAGAACTATTAGGCTGGCTTATTTTTATTGTCAGCCAATAAATGATACTTAGTAATATAGGTCTAGCTCTATGTGACAATTGCTTAAGATTGTGATAAAATAAGGAAAAACTGTTTTTGGGTGGTAACATGGAAAAAGTCATTAGCAATCTTAAAAACCAGGAAATTATCTATACAAAATCCGTAGAGTTGTTAAAAAACTACATTAAGAACAAATATCCTGAGGAAACTGAAGTGTTTAGAGCCCAGGTTTTTGCTGATGCCATTCATAAGATTGTGGATGACCATATCAAAGAGTTTAGAAGAGCTGACCAGAAGAAAATTAAGGCAAGCGTTCTTGAAGCTGCTTCACAAAAGGCAACTTTTGAGGTGAATGCTTACGATATTATGAAGACATGTGTATCCTTGGACATTGACGAGGATGCTTTTGTAGACGATTTGACCAGTTGGATTAACCGTCAGCAGGAAGTCCCCGTCTATAAGGATCAATTAATTGAAATCACTGAAGTAGTTAAAGAAGAGATAAGAAGAGAAGCTGAAGCTGAGTCAAGAGGTGTAGAAGTAGATGAACGTTTGCTTGACCAACTTGAAGCTGCTTTTGATTATATGCCTGATACTCAGGAAAATACACCTGAACTCTTTAGTGAAGGGCAGATAAATGAGGCTTATGAAGCAGAGATTACCAAGGAAAATAATGTAGCAGATCAAGATGAATTAACTCAAAACGGGTTAGTAAAAGATGAAGCTCTTAAGATTGAGGATGTCACCCTCAATGATTTAAGAGATGATATGACGATGGATTATGCTGGTGAAGAAGATGAAGTTTTCTTGATGTTTGACGAAGACGAGCAGAATCCAGAAGACTTAGCTCTTTTTGGTGGTGAAGAATCCAAAAAAAGCAATGAAAGCAATGAGAGCTCTTTAGATGTTGACGATGTTTACGAACCACTAATGGATTATTATGATGAGGACTTTAAGCCTGAGCCTGAAATAACTGAAACAACGAATGTTGAAGAATCAGTAGAAGAAATCACAAGTAATGTGATAGAGGAAATTGAGCAAGTAGAAGAGGTTGTAGAAGAAGTTGTTTATTCAAGTGAACCAGCACCTTTTACTAATGCTATAAGCCACCAAAAATTGTCGATACAAGAAGAAAAGAAACGTGAAGAAGCATCATTTAATATGTTTAATGTGATGGATCAGGTATACAATGATGAGATTGTTAGCGAAGGACTTGAGGCAGTAGATAAAGTCAAGGATGATTTGACCGAGGCTAATGAGTCAGAGGAACGCCCTATTATCAAAATAGAACGAGAGCCGACACCAACGGTCATTGATCCAAATGAAAAGCCAATTAGCCTTGAGCCAGTTGAAAAAGGTCCAAGTGTTAAGGAGGCGATGAGTGCTTTCTTTAAATCAGATAGAAACAAGAAATATATAAGCCATGGTATTATGTATATCATTGGATTTTTCATTCTAGTGTGGTTGCTCTTACAGATTATGGATGCCTATATGGAAAGACCAGAAGAAGTTGAACCAATACCTGAAATAGAAGAAACCTCCCTAATTAATGATGGGTCAGATGACCAAGAAGATGTGGCAGAAAATGTTGTAATCGAAGATGTGCCTATGGCACAAGGGATTGCTGAGATTGAAGGTATAGAGTTACATAGTAGTATCAAGTACAAAGCCATAGATGAAGGGGCCCTTCAGACTTGGTTGGTCAGAAATGGAAGTTTGGTTGGTGAATCGCCCTTCTTTCACATTATCATTAATGTATCAAGAGAGTATGGGGTTAATCCCTTATTAATGTTTGCTATTACAGGCCAAGAGCAGGGATTTGTACCAAATGACCACGAGTATGCGGGTGAAATGATTAACAACCCTTTTAATGTCTATAGAAGTTGGCAGGAATACAACACAACATTACAAGATAGTGCCATGATAGCGGCTAGAACTATATTAACATTAAGTGAGGATAGGCCTGAAGATATGGACCCTGTTGTTTGGATTAATGAGAAATACGCTGAAGATAAGAATTGGTCAACGGGTGTGAATATTATACTAGAACAGTTAGAAGCAGTTGCCTCTATTAGCAGTAAGTAAGGCTCTTTGATTTGTGAAATATGACATTTTCTTGATAGGAAGATTAGATTCTTGACAACTATAGGTACTTGCATTAAAGTAAGAACACAGATTAGAGGAAGAGATAGATAAGTAAGGGATGAGACAATGATTAAGTTTGAAATCGTCAAAGGTGACATTATAGATAGTGAAGTGGATGTTATTGTTACAGCTGCTAACCAAGGACTTAGAGGCGGCGGTGGTGTTGATGGTGCTGTTCATGCAGCCTGTGGGAAAGGTTTGCTTGAAGAGTGTATAGCCTTACAAGGATGTTCTACAGGTAAAGCAAAAATTACAAGGTCTTATGACCTAGAGCAAAAAGGTATTCCATGGGTAATCCATGCAGTTGGACCAAGGTATGCAGGAGGCATGTATTTTGAAGCAGACTTATTAGCAGACGCTTATGAAGCAGCTTTGAATTTGACAGTAAGTTATGCTAAAACATACGAAGAACAATGTTTAGAGGTATTAGACCAGTATATCGGCCACCTAGAAGACCATCAAAAGAAACCTTATCAACAAGACACAATAGATGATGTACGTGAATATGTGGCTGATTATCCAATTAAATCCATTGCAGTACCATCTATAAGTACTGGCGCCTATGGGTATCCATTAGATGAAGCGGCTGCAATAGCTATCAAAACCATTAGACGTTTTATACGCAAGAATAATCATCTTGATAAGATTATACTGGTTTGTAAAGATTCAACCACCTATAATGCTTATAAGAAATTGCTATGATATATTAGACAATTAAAGTAAGGTGAGAACCTTGCTTTTTTCTTAACTAAGGATAATTTACTTTAAAACGACCGAAAATTTGCGAAGCCAATAGAGATGCGAAGCATCTTACTTGTAAATAAATCACAAGGATAAAGAGAGGTTCATTATGACAACAGTATATTATTACCCAGCATGTAACACTTGTAAAAAGGCAATTAAGTGGCTTAAAGACAACAATATTGAAGTGACACTTAAACATATAGTTGAAGAGACGCCAGATGCAAAGACGATTGAAGAAGTTTATTCTAAGAGTGGCCTTAAGATAAATAAGTTGTTTAATACATCTGGCAAAAAATATAGAGAGTTAAATATGAAAGAAAAGCTAAAAAGCATGTCTGACCAAGAGGCATTTGACCTCTTAGCATCAGAAGGAATGTTAATTAAACGTCCTATGGTCTTAACTGAAAGTTCTGCTTTAGTGGGCTTTAAAGAAACTGAATGGGAAGCGGTATTTAAATAATGAAAAAGTTATCATGGATCCTAATCACCTTATTCATTTTTGTAGGGTGTAGTGGACCTGATCCGACTGATATAAAACCAAGTGTGATCAGTGAGCCAAAAGAAGCAGAACAAGTGACTAAAAAAGATGAAACAATAATAGAAGAGTCAACTATTGAAGTTGATGAAGATGCTACTGAATCAGAGGAAGATAATGCTGATGAAGAGGATCGAGATGTAGAATCTACGCCTGAGGAGGAAGCTGAACCAGTTGGTGAGGAAGAATCAGATACAGAAGGTCAAAGTCATGAGTCCAGTGAATCAGAAACAAGTGAAATGGATGTAGAAGAGACAGAAGAGCAAGAAGAAGAGAAACAAGACGAGCCAGACAAGCAAGACGCGTTAATCTCAGAGCCAGAGTCTTCTGAGGACTTCATAATGCCTACTGTGGATCAGGTGAAGGTTTCTGGTAATCAAGTGAGCGAAGTTAGAGCGGTATGGCTGACCTATCTTGAACTTCTGACAATTCTTCAGAATCAGCCAGAGCTTAGCTATAGGGCATCCATTAGTGATATGTTTGATTCATGTATTGAGCAAAATCTAAATACGGTTATGTTCCAAGTACGACCTTTTTCAGATGCTATGTACGATTCAGATATTTTTCCAAGTTCACATATATTAACAGGGACAGAGGGCCTTGGCCTTGGCTATGACCCCTTTGAGATTGCTGTTGAAGAAGCCCATAAAAGAGGACTTAGAATCGAAGCATGGATTAACCCATATAGAATTAGAAATGCATCTTCTAAGGTGGCTATAGATCCAGAGAGTATCGCTTATAAATGGCTCAATGATGGTTCAAGAAGGGCTCTTAAGACAAATGAAGGTGCTATTGTCTACAACCCAGCTATGGAAGAGGTTCAAGAACTGGTCGTTGCAGGTGTACTAGAGATTATCTATAACTATCAAGTGGATGGTATTCATTTTGATGATTATTTCTATCCTACGACAGATTTGACATTAGACGAACAAGAATATCTAACATTTGCTTATCAAGAGGATGAAGTCTCCCATGAGGATTGGAGACGTAACAATGTAAGTAACTTGATTGCCAAGGTCTATAAAGCAATTCATGCTAGCAATAGAAATATTGTTTTTGGTATTAGCCCACAAGGAAGTATTGATGTCAATTATAATCAATTATATGTGGATATGGGCAAATGGTTAAGTGAGCCAGGTTATTTAGATTATATTTGTCCTCAGATTTATTATGGTTATGATCATGGTCGTGTTCCTTACGAGGCAACTCTTGCCAAGTGGTATGAGCTGTCAACACTTAAGAAACCTGTCATTGTTGGCCTGGCAGCATACAAAATTGGATTTGAAGATCAGTGGGCAGGTGATGGTAAGATGGAATGGATTGAGACAGAGTCTATCCTTAAACGTATGGTAGAATCCTCCAAACTCTATCCAGACTATGGTGGTTACGCACTTTTCCGCTACGATTTTCTCTTTAATCCGACAGAAGAGCTAGAAGAAGTTATGAAATTAGAACTAGAACAACTTAGACTAATAGAATAAGCTTAGATAAATATAAAGCCGATTTGAGAATTTATCTCAAATCGGCTTCGTTTATTACCTTACTTCCAGAAATTCATACCACCACTAACATTGATGATATCAGTATAACCTGCCTTAAGTAACTGCCTAGCTGCACTAGAAGAACGGTTACCAGATTGGCAAATAAGAACGATGGTTTTGTCTTTAGGGAATTGTGTTAACTTACTTGCCATAGTGTTTAAGGGAATATTCTTAAAACCCTTAATTTTATTGGCTTTAAATTCTCCAGGTGTTCTAACATCAAAGAAAGCATAAGGCTTAAGATCTCCTGCTAAAATAGTTTTAAGTTCTGTGGTTGAGATAGACTTAATATTTCTTGACATAAACTTGTTTATGAGGACAAGAAGGATAATAACTGCTAAAATAATATAAAGTGTGTTCATAAGGACTCCTTAGTTTTTGAATTTACATCATTATATCATGATATTACAATATAGTAAATAGTTTTTTGAGGTGGAAGAATGATTGGATTGGTTTTACAAGGCGGTGGCGCAAAAGGCGGCTACCACATAGGTGTATGGAAAGCATTAAGGGAATTAAATATTAAAATAGGTGCAGTAACAGGCACATCAGTTGGTGCACTTAATGGTGCTTTTATTGCCCAAAATAAGTATGAAGAGGCCTATGAAATCTGGTACAACATGGACCCACGATTGATTTTTAAAGACAACCCAGAAGTCTATCATCAATTGGTTACTAAAAATATTAATATCTATGATCATAAAATGTATTACAACTTCCTTAAAAAAATTACAAAGCAAAAAGGTTTGGATATTGGTCCCTTAAAAGAACTTATCAAGCAACATGTGGACGAATCAGTCCTTAGAACGTCAGCCATAGACTTTGGTTTGGTGACTGTGTCTTTGACAGACTGGAAAGCAGTTGAGATTTTTGTTGAAGATATGGAGCAAGGTACTGTTAAAGATTACCTTCTTGCATCAGCATTTTTACCAGGCTTTAAACCACAGATGTTACATGGTAAAAGATATCTAGACGGTGGCTTTCACGATAACCTACCCATTAATCTTATAAGTCAGAAAGGGTTTGATGAGATTATTGCTGTAGAGCTAAATGCAGTAGGCATCAATCGTCATGTTAAGGATAAAGAACTTAATATTAGACGAATAATTCCATCAAGTGACACTGGGTCATTGTTGGAATTTGATCAAAAAAGGTCAAGGCAGAATATTAAAATGGGCTATCTGGACACGCTAAGGTTTTATGGGCTTTATGAAGGGTTCTCATACTATTTGACGGATGTACCTGAGGATGAATTTTTCTATAATGATCTACTAGCTCTAACTGACGAGCAAATTCTATCAATGGCCAAAATTATTGGTATTGAGGAAGGGTATCCATTTAGATTACTAACAGAAGTGATTATACCAGAGTTGTGTGATATGTTGGGATTTGGTCTGAATATGACTTATAAGGACATCCTGATTGGTGTATTAGAGTTCATAGCAACTGCGATTGGCATGGAAAGACTGAAAGTTTATGAGTACAATGAATTTGTTGATTGTATTATGGAAAGATGTCAAAGACCATCAACGAAGATCTTCAATTTTGAAGATGTGCCTAAGGTTTTTAGGAAATCAAGTCTTGTCATCAAAAGTTTCAGGGTAGATTTACTCATAAGATGGTTAGAAATCATAGGTGAACGGGACCAATTAGAGAAAGAACATTGACAAAGCAGCTTAAGAATGTCAAAATATAATCAACGTTAAAATAAGTTTAATGGAAGAAAAGGAGTGTATTATGCAAGTGAAAATGTCGTCCTATTTAAAGGATGTAAAGCCAATAGCTCGGAAATTGGTCGATCGATTACTAGAAACATACGCCTATGTATCCCTACTTGGTGCAGACTCTGTAGGTAAGAAATACACGTTTAAAAGAACAGGTGTAGAACTGGATGATTCAATGTGGTCTGAAAGAGGTTTTGTTATCCGTGTACATAATGGCAAAAATTATAGTGAGTACTCTTTTAACCAGTTGACAGAAGACAAGATAGAAGAATTGGTAGAACGTGTTCATGAAGTTGCAACCAATATGAATGAATTAATGGGTGCTGTGGATGTACCTATTAAAGACTACGCTATACTTGAGGAAGAGGCTGTAACGTCTTCTTTTCTCTCAGAAGTAGAGATTGAACCTACAGGAATGTCTCATGATGAAATATTGGCACAAATGGAAGAGATTATGAATAAGACCTTAGCGTCTAATGAAGAACTTGTTGATGCTCGTATTGTATATGAAGCCGTTCAAGTGTCTAAAATATTCTTGTCTAAAGAAAGAGATTTGGAACAATCTTATGTTTGGTCAAATGGCTATGTCATTCCAATCGGTGTTAGAGAAGGTAATATGAAGTACTGTTTCCATGTTGTATCTGGTCTTCATGGACCTGAAATTCTGAATGATGTTGAAGCAGGTTTTGAAAAAGCTGTGACAAGTCTTGATATGCTACTAGGTTCAGAACCTATTGAAGCTGGTGAATATGATGTAATTCTAGACCCAGAAATGTCTGGCCTTGTTGCCCATGAAGCTTTTGGGCATGGTGTTGAGATGGACATGTTTGTTAAGGAACGTGCTAAAGCAGCAGAATACATTGATCAAGAAGTCGCATCATCAAAAGTTAACATGTTTGATGGGGCCAAATCAGCCGTTGATGTATCTTCTTATTTATTTGATGATGAAGGTCAAATGGGTTCAGACACTCAGATCATTGAAGATGGTGTACTCAGATCAGGTATCTCTGATGTACTATCTGCATTAACACTTGGAACCAAACCTACTGGTAATGGTAAACGTCAAAACTATGAGCATAAGGCTTATACAAGAATGACCAATACATTTTTTGCACCAGGTAAAGATAAATTAAGTGATATGATGGCTTCGATTGATTATGGTTTCTTACTAGAAAGTTATTCATCAGGTATGGAAGACCCTAAGAACTGGGGTATTCAGTGTGTTGTTTCTAGAGCTAGAGAAATTAAGAACGGTGAGTTGACGGGTAAAGTATTCTCACCAGTATTCTTAACAGGTTATGTGCCTGAGTTACTAAAATCAATGACCATGGTATCAGATGATATGGAATTAACTGGTGGCGGTATGTGTGGTAAAGGCCATAAAGAATATGTTAAAACGTCCTCAGGCGGACCGTTTATCAAAGCTAGAGGGAGGTTAAGTTAATGGTTGATCAAATCAAACAATTACTACAGGAATTAGAAGGTGTCTATGGATGGAAACTACTTGAAGTAAGTAAATCCGCTGCAGAAGTCTTCTTTGTAAAGAAAACATTAGATATGAACCGTGCCGTTCATACCCTTAAATATGTGGTGACAATCTATGTGAAGTTTGAAGATGGTGGAGAGACTTATCTTGGCCAATCAACAACAGAGATTGCGCCAACAATGACAGTAGGAGATATTAGAACTGTTTTAGCAGATACCAAGTTAGCAGCTTCTTTTGTTAAAAATAAGCCTTTTGAGTTACCAAAACCATCAGAGGAAACCCCAACACTTGAAAAAGTTGAATTTGCAACAGCACCACTGAGCACGTGGATTCCTAAGTTGACAAAAGCCTTATACAAAAATGATATTTATGAAGAAGGTGGTATTAACTCTTCAGAGATTTTCTTGAATTTAAAACAAGTACGTTTGCTAAATTCAGAAGGGATTGATGTGTCCTATGACACTTATGAATCTATGGTTGAAGTTGTAGCCGATTGGAACGATGGTGAAGAGCCGGTTGAGCTTTTTAAGATTATGGATTTTGGAGATTATGCACCTGAAGTACTAGCAGGCCATGTAGCAGACTTAATTCTTGAAAGTAAAGAAAGAGCTCATGCGGCTAAAACACCTAATTTGGATGGTGTGCGTGTCATTCTATCAGGTGACGCTGTTAAAGACTTCCTTAGATATTATGTGATCAAATCAAGTGCAAGACTGAAATACGAAGGTATCTCACAAAATGAAATTGGTCAGAAATTACAGGGTGAAGATGTCACTGGTGACTTAGTTTCCATTGAAATGTTACCTATGTTAAAAGGTTCAAGTAAATCAATGCCTTATGATCCAGACGGAATGACGATTAAGCCGATCCAATTGGTAAAAGATGGTGAGTTGTTAGCTTTACTTGGTGATAGTCAGTTTGCCTCCTATATTGGCATTGAACCAACTGGTCAGATTAATAACTTTAAAGTCGACTTAGGGTCAACTACTCATGATGAGATGACCAAAGAACCATACATAGAACTATTGTCCTTCTCACATTTCCAGATGAACTTCTTAACAGGGGATTTTGGCGGAGAGATGCGACTTGCTAGATATTTTGATGGTGAAAAAGTGTCTTACCTAACAGGTGGTTCTCTTTCAGCCAACATTAAAGAAGTACAAGGCAATATGAAACTGTCTTCAGAAGGAACTCAACATGATAACTATGTTGGTCCAAAACACCTATTGTTTACGGGACTTGATATTGCTGGGATTTAGAGGATAATATTAAGGCATGTGTGAGTACTCACACATGCCTTTTGTTTTTTATAAAGCTTCAATACATTCAACAGAATCGATACGGACATTGTTAACAAGTTTGGTTACAGGATACATCCTCATCTGATTGCTAGCGTAAGGGGTCATGATACTTTTTAACTGAGACACATTGTGGTTGTCTTTAGCTAACCAAATCTTTCGTTCTTCCTGATCAAGGAGTACTGGCATTCTGTGATGAATACGTTTCATCATATCGTTGGCTTCAGTTGTCACAATAGAACAGGAGAAGATAACATTATTTTCCTTAGTGACATACTTGGACCAGATGCCAGCCATGGCCATAATTGGTTGATCTCTTAATTGGATACGGTAGGGGGTCTTATCTGGACTATCTTTATGCCATTCGTAAAAACTATCAGCCAGAATAAGGCATCTTTTGTTAAGAAATGATTTTTTAAAAGTTGGCTTTGTATCTATGGTTTCGGAACGAGAGTTAATGAGTTTATAACCGTCTTTCTCACTCTTAGCATAGGCAGGTATAAAGCCCCAATTAAGAAAACCTGCACGATTCTCTTGACCGTCGTTAATGACCGATAGTATCTGTTGGCCAGGTGCAATGTTGTACCTCTGTTCATGACTGTCTATGGTCATATGTTTAACGTCAAAAGCTTCTTCTAAAATTTCTTTTAAGAGTGCTATATCAAAATCAAGTGTGACACGTCCACACATAAGATCACCTCATTATAATTGAGAATGGTTTTTGGTTTCGTTTCATGTTAAGATTAGTTTATCATTAAGATGATTTTTTGTCGACTAAGGAAGGTATCTATTGAAGAGACTTATATATACATCGTTAAAACTTGCAATTGGGACAATTGTGGCCATATTTATTGCTGAGATTCTAGGCTTTCAGTATGCAACAACTGCAGGAATTATTGCATTACTAAGTATCCTTGATACACGAAAGCAGACCTATATTGTAGGAGTAAAGCGAGTAGCGTCAGCGATTCTTGCAATTGGGTTAGTTATGTTACTGTTTGCACTGTTTGGTCACTCCTTATTGATATTTGCCCTCTTCATGATGGTATATATTCCATTGATTACTGGCATGAAGTTAACAGAAGGTCTGTCAATAAGTGCTGTATTAGCAACCCATATATATACACTTGAGAGCCTAACTATAATGGTGGCATTTAACGAATTAGGTCTACTTATTATTGGAATATTGGTAGCTTGGGTACTAAACCTACATGTTATTAATATAGAATCAGAGATAAAAAAACACCAAGTAGAGGCTGAAGAAACAATTATTAGTATTTTGCATAAGATGAAGTTACAATTATTGAATCAATGTTCAATAGAGGAGCAGGAATTAAACTTAAGTCACCTTGATGAAGCCATCTCAGAAGGTGCTCGTAAAGCTTATGAATATGAGCAAAATCACGTACTCAAAGATGACAGCTACTATATCGAATATTTTAAGATGCGTCGACAGCAATATGAACTATTAAAGTATATGGAGAACCATTTTAGACATATGTTTGTGTCTGTGGATGAAGCCAAGCTACTTAGCGACTTTACTGAGAAAATAGCAGAAAGCTTAGACGAGTGTAATGATGGTATGGCTTTGCTATCTGATTTGAATGATTTAAAGACTCATTACAGGTCCAGTCAACTACCAATTAGCCGAGATGAGTTTGAGAATAGAGCAACTTTGTTTCAGTATTTAAATGATCTAGAGTATTTTATTAAACTAAAAGCAGCATTTATGGTCCAATACGGGGCCATCCACTATTGTGAATAAAGGAGGATGAACGATGAGTGAAGTATTAGTAGCAAAAGCAATTGATTCACATGAAGCAGATATCATTATGTCCATGTTAAAGAGTTATGAAATTGATTCTTTTTATAAGCTAAAAGGCATTGGACAGGCAATGAACATCATCGCAGGTGTTGCCAATCAGTCCTATGATATTTATGTTCCTGAGGAAGATGCAGAACGTGCAAAAGAACTTCTAGAAGCCGAACCGATAGAAGAAGAACCTAAGTAAGGTAGGGAAGATATGTACGATCAATGTAGCAAGTGTCATAATAACATATGTACTAGAAAAGTGCCGATTTTTGCAGGCTTAGCTGCAGAAGAAATTCAAGAAGTCACTGAGCTGATTATCAGGACCTCTTATGGCAAAGGGGAAATGATTATTGGTGAAGATGACCAGTTAAACCAACTGATTATTCTTAATTCAGGCATGGCAAAGGGTTATCGTTACAACATAGATGGTAAAGAACAGATTTTACACCTATTTAGCCAAGGTGACTTTTTTGGTGAGACCAACTTACTACGCAGTAATAAGGCAACTTATAACCTTATAGCCCTTAGTGAGGTGAACATATGTGCCATCAACAAAGAGGATTTTCAGAACTTAGTTAAGAAGTTTCCACTTATTGGATTTAAAGTAATGGAAGTGTTGTCAGAACGATTGGATAGACTGGAACATCAGGTTGAAGCCATGGGTACTGGTACAGTTGAAGATAGAATTGCACATACCCTAGTTGAATTTGCCTATAAGTTTGGAAGTTCTAACGATGGGGTATGGGAAATCACATTACCTCTCAACAGAGAAGGCATTGCTAGCTATATAGGTCTAACTAGGGAAACAGTGAGTCGAACATTAAATCTTTTTCAAGATCAGGGTTTAATCAAGTTGCAAGGAAACAAAAAAATCCTTATAGAAAATTTGGAAAAACTTATATAAAGTAAAAACTGTGCGTATAATCACAGTTTTTTTCTTTATCAAGCCTTATACTACTTATATAGAGTTAATGGATACAGCTTTTACCCATAATGAGGCTTATAATATAAGGAGGATTAAACTATGACAACATTTACAGGAAGAGAACAATTAGGTGACATCGTTACACAACTACCAAGAGCAAGTGAAGTGTTTAAGTCATATCAAATAGATTTTTGCTGTGGTGGTAACAGACTGCTAAATAAGGCAGCTCAGGAAAAAGGTCTTGACTTACAAGAAGTTATGGATGCACTAGAGGCTATGGTATTGGTTGTTGAGGAAACAAAAGATCTTATACATCATGATGACCTGACAGCAGTTGCCCTGATTGAATATATAGAGGCGACGCATCATCAGTTCTTAAGGTTAAAATTACCAGAGGTCAGTGAGCTAGTAGCAACAATCATGGAAGTGCATGGCTTAAAACACAAAGAATTGTATGAATTACATCGTTTATTCCATACATTGAAGATGGACATTGAACAACATCTACTTAAAGAAGAGCAACAAGTATTCCCAGTTATTAAGGATTATGGATACCATAAGACAGAGGTTTTACTAAATAAGGCCTTAGAGACACTTAAGGAAATTGAAGATGAACATGATGGTGCAGGTGACTTACTCAAGGAAATCAGAAGAGTGACCAATAACTTCACATTGCCGGTGGATGCATGCCCTACCTACATTGCAGCTTATGATGGTTTACAAGCAATAGAAGGAGATCTTTTTGAACATGTTCACTTAGAAAACAACATACTATTTAAGAAACTGAAAGAAGGTCGCTACTAAATGAAACAAGTTCACTTAAATGACAAAGTTGGACAGATTATTAAAAATGTACCAGAGATGAAGACAATTATGATTGAACTAGGATTTGATCAATTATTAGACCCTAAAATGCTTGCAACTATGGGTAAAGTTATGACCCTTAAGATGGGTGCGCAAATGAAAGGTATCAGTGTTAGTCAAATTCAAAAGTTATGTAAAGAATATGATATAGAAATTTTGGATTAGGAGGATGGATGATGAGTGAGTTTATTAACAATCAGTCTGAAAAACAGGCGGTACTAAAAGAATTAATTACTAGATTACATGATGGAGCAGCGTTTGAAGAAGTAAAAAAAGCTTTTGCTGAGCAATTTGAACATGTGACAGCAACGGAGATTACCCAACTAGAAGCAGCACTTATTGAAGATGGCATGCCAGTTGAGGAAATCCAAAGATTATGTGATGTGCATGCGGATGTCTTTAAGGGATCCATAGAAGAAATACATGCCCCATCTGAGGCAACACAGATTCCTGGCCATCCAGTTGGGACTATGTTGAAAGAGAACAGATTTATTGAATCCCTTATTGATGGAAAGATTCTACTAGTTAAGAAGGCTTATGAGAATGACCCTAGTGATGCTAATAGGTCGGCTTTACAAACTTTAGTGAACCAATTAAGGAAGATTGATGTTCATTATGCTCGTAAAGAAAATTTGATTTTCCCATTACTTGAGAAACATGATATCACAGCGCCACCAAAAGTAATGTGGGGTGTTGACGATGAAGTCCGTCAAGAACTCAAAGCAGTTGTTGCAGGCATTGAATCCTTGCCAATCGAAGATGAAATTTTAAAGAGTTTAGATGATGTTTTACACAAAATTAAAGAGATGATTTTTAAAGAAGAGAACATACTTGTCCCTATGATGAATGACACAATTACAGATGCAGAATTATTTGAGATGACTAAAGATGAAGATGAGTTTGGCTATATGATTGACCCACCTAAGAAGATTTGGCAACCAGACTTATTGGCGTCTAAAGAAGAAGAGCTTCAAGAATCAACTCCAATCAAAAGTGAAGGTCTTATTCATTTTGACGCAGGGTCAATGACGCCAGTAGAAGTCAACGCAGTTCTGAACACTTTACCAATTGATGCTACATTTGTTGATGCTAAGGGACGTGTGAAATATTTTACTCAAGGTAAAGAAAGAATCTTTCCAAGACCTAAAACGATCATTGGTAGAGAAGTTAGTAACTGCCACCCACCTGCAAGTGTCCACATTGTTGAGCAAATAGTTGAGGAGCTTAAAAGTGGTAAGAAAGACCATGAAGATTTCTGGATAAAAATGGGTGAGCAATTCGTTTATATACGCTACTTTGCGGTAAGAGATCCAGAAGGTAAATACCTTGGTGTACTTGAAGTGACTCAGAATATTAAACCAATAGTTGAACTTAAAGGTGAGAAACGTTTGGTTGATAATAGTTGATAGTAGAAACCAGCCAATTATTGGCTGGTTTCAGACTGTAGACAAATAGCGATTTCCTGCGTTATACAAAAAGACCCTAAACTTTAAGGAGACTTAAATATAATAGTATGAATAATACTAACTATTATTTTTAAGTCTCTCTTGTATTAAAATACACTGCAAGCTTAGGGTTTTTCTATGCCTTGAAACTCATCTATTTCTCACAATCTGTCAGAGTGAAGACTTTGTCATCGCTCTGAAACCAGCCAACTATTGGCTGGTTTTAATATTAGGTTTTGTGTGTTTGAAATACTGGTAGATATAGCTAGCAAGCGCTGAAAGTTTAAGCAACAAAGCAGCAATGACTAATAAAAGACTTCCTAGTGAATCAGGATATAATATGGTGATAAATATGGCTAGTGAGAACAGCACTGTTGCAGATTTTCCAAACCTGTTAGAAGGTATAACGGTTTGAATCTTTCTGAAATACATATATATGCCTGTGATGATCATGGCTAGTTCTTTGGCAATGACAAGTAATGTAATCCATAGTGGAATTGCATCTGCAATAGCCAAACATATTAGAGCTGTTAGTTGCATGAGCTTATCAGCTAGTGGGTCAAGGACAGTTCCAACCTTGGTGATCAATTTATATTTTCTAGCCATATAACCATCAATAACATCTGTGATCCCTGCAATTACAAAGATTGCTAAAGCCAGATATGAGGCATTTTTATGACCAGAGAAGAAAACAATGGCAAAAATTGGGACTAACATAATTCTAAATGTTGAAAGTATGTTTGGTATGTGTTTAAACATAAGTACCCCCTCTAATAATTCTTTGTCATTCTAAATACTTTCGATTGGATAACAACTGGTTATATCAATAACTGAGTTTAGTGCTTTTAGCGATGTCAGTGTTGTCTCAAGCGTATCTAGTGGTACATCATGAGTGACAATGATGATTTGAGCTTTTTTGCCTTCAATCAATGGGTCTTGAATGATTTTCTCAAAAGAAACAAGTTGTTTGGCAAATAGAGAAGTAATCTCAGAGAAAACACCAATTTCATCTTTAACCGTTAATCTTAAGAAATACTTACTGTGAATGTCAGAAGGTAATTTGAGACACTTATCATGTTGTGGTGCCAGTATGTGCATACCAGTTGTGCCAAGTGCCATATTTTTAATCACTGTGACAACATCTGAAACAATAGACGTTGCAGTTGGCAATCCACCTGCACCAGGACCGTAGAACATTGTTGTACCAACAGCTTCACCACGTACAAAGACAGCGTTAAATTCATCATGGACAGAAGTTAATGGATGTTCATGAGGGATCATGGTTGGTCCAACACTCACTTCAACAGCGCCACTTTCTATCTTAGCGATACCAAGGAGTTTCATTTCATAGCCAAGTTGTTTGCCATAAGCTAAGTCAACATCACTTAAACCTTCAATTCCCTTAACTCTAACATCTTCATAATCAATAGGCATAGAGAAGGCGAGATTGGCAAGTATGGTCATTTTTCTTGCAGCATCTAAACCACCAACATCGCTGGTAGGATCTGCTTCAGCAAAACCTAAGTCTTGAGCTTTCTTAAGGGCTGATTCGTAAGTCATACCATCGTGGTCCATTTTAGTTAGAATATAATTGGTTGTTCCATTGATGATACCAACTACTTCTGTAATCTTATCAGAGGAAAGGCCATCTACTAAAGAACGAATGATCGGAATACCACCACCAACACTAGCCTCATAGAAGAAGTCACATTGCTTTTCTTTTGCTAGATTCAATAGCTCAGAACCATAGACAGCCATCAGATCTTTGTTGGCAGTAATAATATGTTTATGGTTATTAAGGGCTGTTACTAACATGTCATGAGCAGTCTCAACACCTCCAGCAACCTCAATGATAACGTCAATTTCAGGGTTGATAAGAAGGTCATCTGGATTGTTTGTTAGTAAACCCTCTTCTAATTCTATGCCTCTATCTTTAGTGACATCTCGTACAAGTACTTTCTTTAGAAACACCTTAAAACCTGTCTGATGTCTAAGTTCTTCTTGGTGTTCAAATATAATTTTATAGACCCCAATACCCACTGTACCGAGTCCGATTAGTCCAATATTTATTTTCTGCATAGGGCACCTCTTTTCATTGTTAAGTCAAGTATAGCTTATCTAAAAAAATAATACAATTCCATAAAAAGTCGTACAAGATGAATCGTAAACGATGTATTTGGCTCGGTCCCTTTAAAATAAAGACTTGTGAACAAAAAAAGAACGTGCAAAAGAGGGCAGATGGTGTTATAATACAAAGTGATTAATGAATATGATTATCAATATCAAAACTACAACATAAACTATACCTATTCAAATATATAAGCGAGGATGATAGAATGTCAAAAACATTGTTAGAAATTCAGAATCTCATTACAGAGATAGATGATAAACAGATACTTAACGGTATTAATTTAAAAGTAAATGCAGGAGAAGTCCATGTCATAATGGGACCAAATGGCGCTGGTAAATCAACACTGGCCTATACCCTACTTGGACATCCTAATTACGAAGTACTTGATGGCACAGCTGAACTAGATGGCCAAAACCTTCTAGAGATGAAAGTGAACGAAAGAGCAAAAAACGGAATTTTTCTAAGTTTCCAATACCCAGAAGTAATACCGGGTATTACAGTTGAGAATTTCTTAAGAACAGCTAAAAATGCGGTTAGTGATCGTAAACAATCCGTTGTGAAGTTTAAGAACCAATTGAAAAAGCAAATGGAAGCTCTTGGTATGGATGAAAGTTATGCCAGTCGCTACCTAAACGAAGGTTTTTCTGGTGGTGAGAAGAAGAAAAATGAAATTCTTCAGATGAAGATCCTTAACCCCAAAGTGGCCATTCTGGATGAAACAGATTCAGGCTTAGACGTGGATGCCATTAGAATTGTGGCAGACGGTGTGAAACAGTTCTCAAGTGATGACAACGCAATCATAATCATCACACATTACAATAAGTTACTTGATTATATTAAACCAGATTTTGTCCACATCCTTAAAGATGGAAGAATTGTTCAGACGGGTGATATTAGTCTTGCACAAACCATTGACCAAGAAGGTTTTGCAGGTGTTAAAGAAAGTTAGGAGGTCCATATGGAACCTAGTAGAAAAAGAACACATATAGATGATGTGGACCGCGGTGTTTATGACATTAAGAACGCTGATGTAGCTGCTTATAAGTCACAGGCGGGTTTAACAGAAAACATCATTCGAGATATATCAAAAGAGAAGAATGAGCCGGAATGGATGACAGAATTCCGATTAAAGGCTCTCGACATATTTAATAAAAAACCAGTGCCAACATGGGGGGCGGACCTATCTGAACTAGATATGGAAAACATTGTCACCTATGTTCGACCAAAGACAGATCTAAATGCATCTTGGGATGACGTACCAGAAGACATTAAAGAAACCTTTGATCGTCTAGGTATTCCTAAAGCGGAAAGAGAATCCCTTGCTGGTGTTGGTGCCCAGTATGATTCAGAGGTGGTTTACCATAGTATCCAAGACAATCTATTAAAACAAGGTGTTATCTATACAGATATGGAATCGGCTGTTAAAGAGTATCCAGACTTAGTTAAGGATTACTTTATGAAACTAGTCACACCAAATGACCACAAGTTTGCAGCTCTTCACGGTGCTGTTTGGTCCGGTGGTTCTTTTGTTTATGTACCAGAGGGTGTCCATGTTAAGTTCCCTCTCCAGTCCTATTTTAGACTAAATGCTCCAGGAGCTGGTCAGTTTGAACATACACTAATTATCGTTGAAAAAGGTGCAAGCCTTCACTTTATTGAAGGATGTTCTGCACCTAAATACGATGTAATAAATTTACATGCTGGTTGTGTTGAGCTTAATGTAAAAGAAGGTGCAAGACTTAGGTATTCAACTATAGAAAACTGGTCTAGAAACATGTATAACCTAAATACAAAAAGATCTGTAGTGGATAAAGACGGCATTATTGAATGGGTATCAGGTTCCTTTGGATCTAAAGTATCTATGTTGTACCCAATGAGTATTCTTAGAGGTGAAAGAGCTAAATGTGAGTTCACGGGAATTACTTTTGCTGGACATGGCCAATATCTGGACACAGGATCTAAAGTGGTTCATGCAGCACCTTATACAACTTCAAATATTAACTCCAAATCCATCTCAAAAGGTGGGGGTCATGCCTTCTATAGAGGTTTGATGCGTGTAGGTAAAAAAGCACACCATTGTAAATCTACAGTGTCATGTGAATCTTTAATGTTAGACAATGATTCTAAGTCAGATACAGTACCAATTATTGAACTTGGAAATGACAATATAGATATTGGCCACGAAGCCAAAATTGGCCGTATAAGTGATGAAGCGATCTTCTATCTGATGACTAGAGGAATTGATGAAGAAGAAGCTAAAGCTATGATTGTTAGAGGTTTTGTTGAGCCTATTACCAAAGAATTACCTCTAGAATATGCTGTGGAACTGAATCAACTCATTAACCTTGAATTTGAAGGCAGCATAGGATAGGAGGCCGTATGTATAATTTAGATTTATTTAAACAAGTTAACGAGCAACAACATATAGATGATGTTACAAAACAAGTCAAGAGTGACCTTTTTGAACATTTTGAACAAGTACCTTTTCCATCATGGAAGCGTATGAAGGTTAAGGACACATCAGTGCCTGCCTATGCTAGGTACAACAATCAGAAAATTCTTTTTCACCAACAGGAAGGCTTAAGTGTAAAACCATTACAAGGTTACTTACCAGAGGTGACTAAGCGATTTAATGAAAAGGCATATGGACCAAGTGAAAAACACCGTCTTTTAACAGAAGTCTTTAGCAATAGCGGTACTTACATTGAGGTAGATGCAGACACAATCGCTGATGAGCCTGTTGTATTGAAATATGTTCTGAACAAAGATAATCCAATTCTTTTGGATCACACAATTCTTCATGTGAAAGAAAACAGCCAAGTATCACTGGTTATTGATTATACAGATGAAGACGTCAATGCCTATCACAACGGCGTACTTAATATCGTCGCTGAAAAGAATGCTAAGGTGACTGTCACAAAGATTCAGAATTATAGCGTGAGTAGTCATCATATATATAGTGCGGCTGCAATCATTGAACGAGATGCCTCAGTTTCCTATAGTAGCATAGACTTGGGTGCAGGCCTGTCAGTGACTGATTATGCCAGTTATCTATTAGATGAGAATGCAGATAGTCAAGTAGAAAGTGTTTATCTAGGTGATCAAGACCGTAAGTTAGACATTGGCTATAATACCTATCATGTTGGACGAAGAACAACAAGTGACATTACAGTTAAAGGTGCCTTACTTGATGAATCAAGGAAAGTATTCCGTGGTAATCTATATTTTGCTAAAGGTGCCAAAAGGGCCAAAGGTTCAGAGGAAGAGTATGTAATACTCTTAGACGAAAGAGTCCAAGCGGATGCAATCCCAGCCCTTATGTGTGATGAAGACGACGTCCAAGGAGAACACGCAGCCAGTGCAGGCCAGATTGAAGAGAGTAAACTATTCTACTTAATGAGTCGTGGTCTAAGCGAAAAGGAAGCTAAACAACTGATTATTATGGCTTCATTTGCACCGATTATTAGTAAGTTGCCGATTCATGGATTAAGAGATAGAATTGAAGAAGAAGTCAGTGTTCGATTGACCAGTGAATTATAGCTACAGGGAGGACATGATGACAATGACAACATCTTGGGTGAGGGAGCAATTCCCGCTCATACACAATAACCAGTCTTTGGTTTACTTAGATAGTGCTGCAACAACTCAAAAGCCCTCTCAAGTCATCAGACGACTGGCACAATTTAATGAAGGTGAACATGCTAATATTCATCGAGGCGTTTATGACTTAAGTCAGAAGGCTACAGAGGCCTATGATAAAGTTCGACAACAAGTAAAATATCTCATACATGCTAATAGAGATGAGGAGATTATCTTTACAAAAGGGACAACTGAGAGCTTTAATCTGCTTGCGTATGGCTATGGTTTGCCAAATCTAAAAGCAGGTGATGAGGTTGTCATATCTCTTGCAGAACATCACAGCAATATTCTACCGTGGCAACAAGTCTGTCGTATGACGGGGGCTAAGCTGGTCTATCTACCTGTTGATGACACTGGAAGAATTCGAACAGAAGTATTGGATGAAGTCATCTCAGAACGAACGAAAATAGTGTCTGTTACAATGATATCTAATGCTTTTGGGACCATACAACCAGTAAGAGAGATTATTGAAAGAGCCCATGAAGTTGGAGCTGTTTGTGCCCTTGATGGTGCCCAATCTGTACCCCATCAGCAAATACATGTACAAGGCTTAGATGTTGATTTCATCGCCTTCTCAGCTCATAAAATGTTTGGACCAACAGGCGTAGGTGTTCTATACGGCAAGTACGAGTTGCTTGAAAAGATGGAACCTTTTATGACAGGTGGTGACATGATTGAATATGTAGAACAGCAATCATCAACCTTTGCACCTATTCCAACAAGATTCGAAGCAGGCACGCCAAATATTGAAGGTGTTGTTGGTTTTGGTGAGGCTATAACTTTTATCCAGCAAATAGGTTATGGATTTATGACAGAACAGGAGAATAAGTTGACAGCTTATGCTTATGAGCGTCTTTCAAACATGAAACATATTAGTATTCATGGACCAATCGATTTACATGATCGTGGACCTGTGATTTCTTTTAGTGTGAATGGTGTGCATCCACATGATGTGACGACCATTCTTAACGAAGACCATGTGGCAATAAGAGCTGGTCATCACTGTGCTCAACCACTCATGAAAGAGATGGGATTGCCAAGTACATGTCGTATAAGTTTTGCCGTCTATAATACAGAGGAAGAAATAGATAGATTAATAGAAAGTTTAGGAAAAGTAAGGAAGTGGTTAGGTTATGAGTCTTAGTGATATTTATACAGAGATAATTATGGAACACAATCAAAGCAAACATAATAAGGGTCCATTAGAGGATGCTGGTCATTCTATTAGAGGGCATAATCCTAATTGTGGTGATGACTTAACTGTCCATCTGAAAATTGTTGATGGTTATATTAAAGATATGACTTATGAAGGTGTCGGATGTGCTATCTCAGAGGCATCTACATCAATTATGATTGATCTCCTTAAAGGAGAAAGTATAGAGGTAGCCATAAGTAAAGTGGCAACATTTATTGGCATGATTAAAGATGAAGTTCCTGATGAAGTAGCAGAGGAAGAACTTGAAGATGCGTCTATTTTGTCCAATATAAAAAATATGCCGGCAAGGGTTAAATGTGCAGTATTAGCATGGCATGCCCTAGAACAAGGGATTATTGAAGAAGAAAAATAAAGATGAAATGCTCCTAGGTTATTAACTTAGGAGCGTTTTTTGGTTTGCAATCTATTGTTTATAGAAGATAATTGTTGACACAGTAAATAAATGCTGTTACCATAATGTTAACGTTAACATAACAAATGAAATTAAGTTCAGCATAATCGTTAGACATATTTGGATGAGCTAATTATTGGAGGATTTAAATGAAAAAGATTATTACTCAAAAAGGAACAGACTATCGTCTTACAGCAGTTAAAGCTGAGTCATTAGAAAAGATTAAGAAATATTCAGCTGTATCTGAAGTGGACAGCTCAAGAAGTTATCAAACAATGATGGGCTTTGGTGGTGCATTTACAGAAGCGGCCGCCTACACCTTGTCTCGAATGTCAGAGGATAAAAGAGCAGAAGTTATAGAAAGCTATTTTGACAAGGAAAAAGGTCTTAATTATAATATTGGCCGTGTCCACATTCATAGTTGTGACTTTGCTCTTGGTAATTATACTTATGTTGAAGACAATGATGTTGAACTAAAAAGCTTCTCAATAGACCATGATAAAGAATTGATTATCCCTTTAGTTGAGGATGCCATCAAACAACGTGGTGAGGAAATTGAAATCCTCGCATCACCTTGGAGTCCTCCGGCGTGGATGAAGTCTAATAATATGATGAACCAAGGTGGGTATTTACTACCAGAGTACCATCAATCTTGGGCCAACTACTATGTGAAGTTTATAGAAGCTTACGAAGAAGCAGGCATTCCTATATGGGGTTTGACAGTTCAGAATGAACCAGAAGCAACACAAACATGGGATTCTTGTATTTACTCTGAAGAAGATGAACGTGATTTTGTAAAGAATTATTTAGGACCTACTTTACACAAGGCAGGACTAGAAGATAAGAAATTACTCATTTGGGACCACAACCGTGATGTAATGGTAAGAAGAGTGAAGACTGTACTTGATGACCCAGAAGCTGCTAAGTATATCTGGGGAACGGGTATCCACTGGTACGTATCAGAGGCTTTTGAGAACCTTAGTAAAGCTCATGACTTGTTTCCAGACAAACACATTCTATTCACAGAAGGTTGTCAAGAAGGTGGCGTACATCTTGGTGCTTGGACAACTGGTGAGCGTTATGGCCGTAACATGATGGGTGATATGAACAACTGGTGTAAAGGTTATTTGGATTGGAACATTGTGTTGGATGAGACAGGTGGACCTAACCATGTGAACAATTTATGTGATGCACCAATTATTGCGGATACTAAGACCAACCAATTACACTATAACAGCTCCTACTATTACATTGGACACTTTAGTAAGTATATTCAGAAAGAAGCTGTTAGAATTTACAGCGACTGTTCAGTGAAGGGTATTCATATTGTTGCATTTGAGAACCCTGATCAAAGCACTGTTGTGATTATCATGAATGAAAATGATGAAACACATGACCTTAGTATTAAAGTCAATGATGAATATATCAATACATCTCTTGACGCTCATTCTATAGTAACGTATATTTTATAGTAGTAGATAAGGTGCAGAGCACCGTTGCTTTAAGAAGGAGTAGACATGGCTACAATAAAAGACATTGCAAAAAAAACAGGTGTTTCAGTGATGACTGTATCACGAGCATTTAATAGCCCCAATATAGTAAAGGATGAAGTTAGAGAAAGAATCTTAGAAGTGGCCAAAGAGTTGAATTATGTGCCAAACCAAGCGGCTAGATCTTTAGCAGGTAGTAAATCAGGTGTGATTCAAATTGTTGCAAACATGAACCCTGATGACTATTACTTCACCCAGTTATTTACAGGTGCTGCAGATGTACTTAGTAACCATGGTTATTCCATTATGATCAACCATAAGAAGGCATTAGACTTCCAACATGACGGTGTTATATACATGGGTATCGGTGTTGGAGAAGACATAAAGCTAAAAAATACAATTAAGAAACCCTTTGTATTATTTGGTAAATCTGACCTGGACATTGACTGGGTAGATGTGGATAACATAGAAGGCTCTTACACCATTACCAAATATTTAATTGACCAAGGTCATAAAGATATCGGTTTTATTGGCATCGATCAAGATGAACTATTTACAGTTGAGCGTTTTGAAGGATTTAAGAAAGCCTTAAGTGAGCACAATCTTACATTGGACCAAAAGGCTGTTTTTAACATCAGTCACAGTATTGAAAGTGTTAAAGAAGTAAGTAAAACAGCATTTATGCAAAAGAATATTACCGCTTATGTATGTGAATCAGATGTACTGGCCTATGGATTGATTGAAGCAGCGAAGGAAGCAGGGATGTCCGTTCCAGAGGACTTATCCATCGTTGGCTTTGATGGTTTTTTGTTTAATCAAATGTCAACACCTCATATTACAACCGTTAAACAGCCTGTTTATCATATAGGTAAAGAGATTGCTCGTTTGTTAATAGAAAGAATTCAGAAGCCAGAAATGGTAACCCAAAATGTCTTAATTCCTGCTACTTTTGAAGATGGACAATCGGTTAAGGATTTAAGGTAGGTGGACCTAAATGGCTACAATTTATGATATAGCTAAAGAAGCAGGGGTATCACCTGCAACAGTATCTAAAGTCTTTAATGATTACGCAGAAGTAAGTAAGAAGACAAAAGAGAAAGTTCTAAAGATTGCAGATTCAGTTGGCTACATTCCTAATCTGACAGCTAGGAGTCTAAAGACTAATAAAAGTTTTTTGGTTGGAGTTATGTTCTCAGAAGATTTAGGGATTGGTCTTGAACATCAGTTTTTCTCAGTGATCCTTGAGTCCTTCAGAAAAGCAATTGGAGAATACGGATACGATACTGTTTTTATCAATAAAAAAGTAGGCGCACAGGATATGGGTTACCTGGAACATTGCCAATATAGGAATGTGGATGGTGTCTTTATTATTACAGCGCTGCCTAATGATGTTTCCATAAATAAATTACTTCTTAGTCATATTAAATGTGTCACAACAGATATTGTTTATGACAATACACCAATGGTTGCATCAAATAATTATCAAGGTGCAAAAGAGGCTATTAAGTACTTACATAAAAAGGGGCACAAAAGAATTGGCCATATATCAGGTCCTTTTCACACTATGTCTTCAACAGAACGTTACCAAGGTGTATTGGATGCTTTTGAAGAACTAAACCTTGTTCTTGAAGAGGCCTATTTTGTTGAAACAGAATCATTTACTTTTGAGTCAGCTTTTAAAGCAACACAACAATTATTAACTGACCTTAAGAAACCTGAATATCCATCAGCTATTTTTGTAGGTGCAGATATTATGGCAATTGCAGCAATTAAAGCCATACAGTCTAGGGGACTTAGGGTCCCAGAAGATATATCAGTCATTGGTTTTGATGATATTGAGGCAGCAAGATATGTAACACCTGAGTTGACAACCGTGAGGCAAAATAAAGTTTTGATTGGACAAATTGTTGCAAAAAGCTTATTTGAGCTTATGACCAAAGAAGAGGCACAATATGAGATTCCAAGGGTGCCAACAAGCATTATTGAAAGACAATCAGTGAAATCAATCAGATATTAGTGAGGCATGATTATGGCATATAAATTAGTATGGTCAGATTCTTTTGACAAAGACGGTGAACCTGATCCTTCCAAATGGGTACGTGACCTCGGCGGCCATGGTGGTGGTAACAATGAAGCTCAGTACTATACCGATGCACTGAAGAATTGTCGTGTAGAAGACGGTAAGCTCATTATAGAAGCTCATAAAGAAAGCTATGAGAATAAAGATTACACATCAGGAAAATTGATGACCAAAGGATTACAATCTTTTAAATACGGCAAATGTCGAATCAAGGCAAAATTACCAGGTGGCCTTGGAAGTTGGTCAGCAATATGGTTTATGCCAGATGATTTTGGCATAAGTAAGTCTTGGCCAGCATGTGGCGAAATAGATTTTGTTGAACATATAGGCCGTAAAAAGGATATGTTACACTTTAGCTTACATACAGAAAGCTATAACCATAAATATGGAAATGAATATACTTCAAAACAAACCATAGAAGGTCTTGTGGACCAATTTGCAGTTTATGAGATGATATGGGATGAAGACAAAATTCAGTTTTTAGTGAACGATGTTGTCTATACAGAGTTTACAAAAGGTGAGTATGGAAAAAACAGTGATGAGTCTGGTTGGCCTTTTGATAAACCTTATTACCTGATTATCAACTTAGCTATTGGTGGTTATTGGGGTGGGGCTATAGATGATTGTATATTTCCACTAAAAATGGAAATTGATTTCGTTGAATTTTATCAATTAAGTGAATAAAGTTCAATGAACTTGAAACTTTACGAAACCGTATTCGAAACAATTGAAATCGATTTCGCTAGATGCTATAATTGTCTTGTGTGAAACATAAGGCTTTATATAGAAGATTAGGATTTGAAAAAACACGCATGTAATTATTCTAAGGAGGAAGTTTTTTATGAGAAACAAAGTATTGGCTTTACTACTAATGTTAACGTTAACAATATCAATGTTAACGGCTTGTAATTCAACAAGTGAAGACACAGGGGAAACAACAACAGAGACAGAGACAACAGAAACAGAAGTAAAAGAGACAGAAGAAGTGGCTGAAGAGGAAGCTGAGCCAGAAGTGATGTATGAAAGTCTTGATACAAACATCGAAGGTGAATTAACAGTTATGTTATGGTCAGGTGACGGTACATTTATGGAAGATATAGGTCATAAAGACTTAATTCCTGAAGAACTTGGTGGCCAAAACCAAGCAGCAGCTTATGCAGTAGCTAAAGCTTTTAACGAGCTTTATCCTAATATTAAAATTAATGTATTTGCAAAAGCTGGTGGACCAGACGATGAAAATGGTTCATGGGCACAACATAAAGAGAATTTTAAAGCAGAACATGGTCACTACCCAGATCTTTTTGCTGAAACAGATATACCAGGTATGATTTCAAAAGGTTTAGTTGCGGATTTATCTATCTTCTCAGATGACCCACTATACCAAAGTTTTAATCCAGCAATCATGGATAAAATTGCTTATGGTGATTTCCAAGCAGGTTTACCTCAATACTTATTACCATGGGGTATTTATGTTAACAAATCATTAGCAGAAGACAATAACTTAGACGTTCCAGATCCAGATTGGACCATTGATGACTACACTGATTTTGTAAGCCAAGCAGACGTTGAGAACTTCTTCGGTGCTATGGACACACCATTTAGACTTATTAATACTGGTTCAACGTCAATTAATGCATCATTAACATCAGGTGCTGAAGGTGACTATGTACAACTTGACTCAGATGAGATTGTAGCACTTGTTGACTATGTTCCAGAATGGTCAGATTATGCAGTATGGTCACAAAATGAACTTGGTAATGTACCTGCTGAACTTATGGACGAAATGTGGTGGTGGGGATTCAAGTTCTTCATCGAAAACAAACTACTTACTCTTGAAGCAGATCCATGGATGATGGGCGATGCAGCACATCCTGACGAAGCTCACTGGGGTCGTGCAAAAGCTGAAGATTGGGATATCTACCCAAGACCAGCAACAGATTTCCAAGACAACACAGTTGGTATCGTAATTGACCCATTTGCAGTATTTAACTATGCAATGGACGATGGTAATCCAGAAATGAGCGATGAAGAGTTTATGAAAACTAAGATTGCTTATACATTTGCGGCATTCTGGACGGCTGATACAAGAGCGTGGCAAGCAAGAGCAGATCAAGAATTCTTAGATGGTGAAACACTTAAGTCTTCAATGAATGACTCCTTCCCATTTGTATTAGGTGAAGAGTTTGATGCACAAATGAACGTATGGTACAGTGTTCCAATTCATGAAAGATTTGCTGATGCTGATGCAATGCCAGGTTTCCATGCCGTACTTGATATCTGGGAAGCAGGTAACATCTGGGATACAAGTGATAAAGTATATCCATGGTTCCATGACTTTGAAGGTGCTAGAAGAGCTAACCTATATGAGTTTGAGAATATGTGGAATCCGGAAGTAGCTGGTGCTGCTAGAACAGAAGCTAACTGGGCAGACAATGTTAAAGCTAAACTTGCAGAGTGGGATGATCTTGCAGATGAGCGTTTTGCAGAATCACATCAAGCAGTTATTGATGGCTTAGCTGAATATTACAACAAGTAAGATTACTTAAAGTAAGACAGAATCACCAATCTCTTATGGTTGGTGATTCTTTTCAAGAATTGGCCCTATTTAGGGGATAGGAGACAGGTATGAAAAAGATTCTTAACAGTCTCATAATCGTTGTTTTAGTTGTTGCATCAATTGTTGTCACTATAACAATCGCAAGTGGGCAAAGCGCTTTTTATAACGGTGAAGCTGAATTGACTCAAGTAGAAATTGATGATGCTTTTGATCGTTTATACACTTCACTAAATGACTCAAGATATACATATTTTGAGTATTTAGATGAGAATGCCATAAGCTACAACAATCAATCAGTAGAGGCGGAGATTAATGAACCAATTGAGTTGGCCTATGAAGCTTTTGCCAACCTGAATGTAGATGTCCCTGAAACTGGTTACTATGAACTACATCTGGTCTATGATATGTCAGAAGAAGTATTAAACAATGCAACCTTATCTGTTGATATTAATGGAGAAAGGCCTTTTTATGAAGCAAGTATTTTGGACTTACCTATCACGTGGCAAGATAAGTCGAAAGTATTTGAAGTAGACTCTTATGGTGATCAAGCACTACCAGCTCAAGTGAAGGCACAAGGTCCTTATACAACAGCTTTATATAATAACACCTACTATACTAGTGAACCAACTTTATTCTATCTTGAAGAAGGTAATCAGGAACTGACAATAAGCAACCAGTCATCTAGTGTAGTTTATATCCAAGGTATGAGGCTACAACAACCAGAAGAAGTTGTAGCTTACTCAGTTTACAAAGATGAACAGATGGATAAGAAGGGTGAAGGTGTTATTACTGTTAACGCCATTGAGTACATATCTAAAAATTCATCTTATGTTCGATTAGCATCAGTTGATACACCAACAGCTCAACCTTTTGATCCAGTTGACAAGAAACTGAATATTATTGCTGGACCATCTTGGAGAAATCCTGGACGACAGATTAGCTATGAAGTCACTGTTCCAAAAGATGGCTTCTATAAACTTGCTATTCATTATATGCCACATAAAGAAGATTTTGAGGTTTTTAGAACCATAAGAATAGATGGTCAAGTGCCTTTTGCAGAAGTTTCTGCTTATGGCTTTGAGTATATAGCCAACAACAAAGCACTCTATGAAACATTATCAGATGATGAGGGTCAAGCTTATGAATTCTACTTAACAGAAGGAAGCCATGAAGTATCTCTCACAGCGACCTATGAACCTATTTCTGAGCAGGTTAGAAGACTTCAATTGATTATTGACCACATTAACCAATTTGCCTTAGATATACGTAAAATCACTGGAAAAGAAGTCGACAAAAATAGAACTTGGCGTATCACAGAGTACGTACCTGAGACGGAAGCTTACTTAAATGCTTATGATGTATTAATCAAATCTGTTTTAGATGAGACCTCTGCCTATGCATCCAATGGTTACAGTTCAAGTACCTTATCCTATCTGCAAAAAGCTTTAGTCAAGTTAGATAAAATCCTTGAAAAACCAGATGAACTGCCACTTCATTTTGAAGATCTATATAGCGGCTCTGGTTCAGTCAATCAGATGTTAGGTGACTCTATGGAAGCTCTTAATCTACAGCCAATGTCACTTAATGAAATGACTTTCTACGGTGATGATTTTAATGGGAAAGCCAATGCTAGTTTTATTGAAACATCTCTTGCTAGCTTTCAGAAATTCATGGCTTCCTTTACATCAGACAAATATGTGGTTAACAACGACGATTCAGTCCTTAACGTCTGGGTCAACCGACCAATCACACATGTAGACACCTTACAAAAGATGGTGGATTCTGATTTTACACTTAAAACAGGTATTCCAGTAAAGATTTCCGTTATGCCAGACGCCAATAAATTAGTCTTGGCCTCAGCTGCAGGGGAGGCACCAGATGTTGCAATGGGCTTGTTATCCTATATGCCATTTGACTTAGCTATTCGTGATGCAGCCTATGATTTAACTCAATTTGATGATTTTTGGACGGTTGCAGACCGTTTTACACCAGGTGCCTTTGTACCCTATGTACTTGAAGATAAAGTCTATGCTTTACCTGAGACATTAGAATTTTTTACGACTGTATATCGAAAAGATATTTTTAGAAGTTTAGGCTTCGAAGTGCCAGATACATGGCAAGATGTGACCGAATTATTGCCTGAACTTCAAAGGTATGGCATGAACTTCTATCACCCGATAGCAGGTGGAGGATCCTTAAAATGGTTCTACCAGACAAGCCCATTCATTTACCAGAACGGTGGTAGCTTATATTCAGAAGATGGACTTGAAGCAACCATTGATGAAACCAATTCAGTTAAAGGACTTGAGTACCTTGGAAAACTATTTACAATGTATTCCTTACCAGCTCAAGAACCCTTATTCTACAATGCTTTTAGGTATGGGACTTTACCAGTTGGTATTGCTGATTTCACCACTTATATGCAGATCAAAAACGCTGCACCAGAACTCATTGGACAATGGGCATTAGCACCTTATCCAGGTGTGGAAGATGCTAATGGCAACATTAACCGTTGGATCATTGCTAATGGTCGTGGTAGTGTTATTATGGGTGGAACTAAAAGAGCTGATGAAGCTTGGGAATTTCTTAAATGGTGGACAGACGAAGAAACACAAACAACTTACTCATACACATTACAATCCATATACGGACCAGAGTACTTATGGTTGTCTTCAAATTTAGACGCTGTTAAGAACTCGCCAATTGATATTGAAGATAAAGAAGTCATACTTGAGCAAATAAAATGGTTGAGAGATGTTCCAAGAACACCTGGCCAATATATGCTTGAAAGAGGTATATCAGATATCTGGAATAAAACAGTCTTTGATAATGTGCCAACAAGAATTGCCATTGACCAACAGGTTATTACAATCAATCGTGAGATCAAACGTAAGATGATTGAGTTTGGTTATTTGGATGAGAATGGTGAAGTTCTTGTGCCATACCCTGTAAGAGATATTGACTGGATTATAGAACAAATAGAAAGTAAGGGAGGTCAAAATGATGAAGCTACTGACTAAAATCAAATCATCCATAAACAGCAGTCGAATGGCCCCGTTTTGGTTGTTGCTACCCTACGGATTACTTTTTCTATTGTTTATCATGATCCCCGTATTACTAGCAGCACTGTTATCAATGACTTATTTTAATGTGATTGAATTTCCAAAGTTTAAGGGTGTGTTTAATTATGTCATGCTCTTAACTCAGGATGAAATTTTCTTAAAATATGTTTTGCCAAATACAGTTAAGTACGCACTCATTGTAGGACCAGGTGGCTACTGCTTATCATTCATCTTAGCTTGGATGTTAGCCCAGATTCAGAAGGTGCCACGTACGATTTTTGCCTTAATCCTGTATACACCATCCATGGTTGGCCAACTAGGTATCACGGTTGTCTGGAGGACCTTATTTAATGGTAATGAAGGTGGTTATATTAATGCAATGCTTCTTAATATGGAGCTCATTGATCAACCAATTCAGTTTTTAACGGATCCAAAGTACTTAATGACAATAGTGATTGTTGTATCCCTGTGGAGTTCTATGGGTATTGGTTTCTTAGCAATGATTGCAGGAATCCTAAATGTCTCCAAGGAACTTTATGAAGCAGCTTATATCGATGGTATAAAGAATCGTTTCCAAGAGATTATTTACATTACGATTCCTTCAATGAAACCTCAGATGTTATTTGGTGCAGTTATGGCCATCGTTGGAGCCTTTAATACAGGATGGATAGGTGTTGCCTTATCTGGTACGAACCCAACACCCCAATATTCAGCCCAATTGCTTATTAACCATATTGAAGACTATGGTTTCCAAAGATATGAGATGGGTTACGCTGCGGCAGTATCCGTTGTACTACTATTAATGGTTTGGGTATTTGCTAAAGTTGCTTATCAGTTATTTGGAGAGAAAGAGGAGGTGAGAGCTGGTCATGAGTAAATTTCAAGGAAGTAAAATAAACCCTTCAAGCTTTCACAAATCTCAATTAAAGTTCTATTTATTTTTAGTACCACTTGCATTTTTTATGATTTTACCAGTGGTCTACATAATCAACCATGCCTTTAAACCATTGGATGAGCTTTTTATGTTCCCTCCAAGGTTTATTGTACAGAAGCCAACCTTTAATAACTTTGATATGTTATGGCGGGCAGCTTCAACAACAGGTGTACCAATGAGTCGATATTTCTTTAACTCAGTGGTGGTGACACTCTTAACTGTTGTTATGAATATTGTGATATCTGTTATGGCAGGTTTTGCCTTATCAAAGAAAAAGTTTAAAGCAAAAGCAACCTTATTTGAGATGAATCAGATTGCCTTAATGTTTGTGCCAATAGCAGTGGTGATACCAAGGTATCTTATTATTCAAAGACTGGGTCTGGTGAATAATTTTGCGGTCCATATATTACCATTATTGGCAATGCCTGTTGGCTTGTTCTTAGTCAAACAGTTTATTGATCAAGTACCAGACGCTTTGATAGAGTCAGCCAAAATTGACGGTGCTAATGATTTTCAAGTGATACGAAAGATTATTATGCCAATCATAGCACCAGCCATGGCAACTGTTGGTATTCTTACATTTCAGATTGTCTGGAACAACCCGGAATCATCTAATCTATTTGTAACAGATGAGTCTATTAAAACATTGGCCTTTTACCTCACATCTTTTGTCGATAGAGCAGCAGAAGGTTCTATTGCCGGTGCAGGTATGGCGGCAGCTGCAGGTTTAATTATGTTCTTGCCAAATTTAGTGATCTTTATATTCATGCAATCCCGTGTTATGAATACAATGAGTCACTCGGGCATAAAGTAGGAGGAGACGATGAAGAAGAAAATAGTTGCGTCCCTATTGGTTTTACTGATATTGACGCTAACATTATCCACCATGGTAACTGCATCGCCAGCAACTTCCTACACTTGGACATTTAATGCCAAAGGAAACTGGACAAAAACCCAAGATGCTTATTTACCAGAATTAACCTTAATTGATTTAGAGCTAGACGGTCCAGAAGACTTATTCATCGATAAAGATAATCAACTCTATATTGCAGACACAGGCAACAGTCGTATTCTTAAATATAATATTGATAAAAATGCGGTTGAATTGATCTTAGAGGACAAGGCTCTTAAGTCACCAAAAGGTGTTTATGTAACGGATGACGGTAATATTTATGTAGCAGATTCTAAAGCTGAAGCTGTACATAGATTTGACCAGGATGGGACATTAATTGAATCCATTGGTCGCCCTGATGAAATAGCTTTTGCTAACACACCCTATAACCCAGTTAGGATAGCTGTTGATACTAAGAAGAATATGTACATCATTGGTGAAGGTGTTCTTAATGGAATTATACATTTATCTAATAGTGGACAATTCCTTGGTTATTTTGCATCTAATAAGGTAACCCTTGACTTGGTACAAGAACTTCAAGAAATCTTCTTTACAGATGAGCAACTAGATAACTTAGGTAGTCGTGTACCACTGACGATGACCAATGTGTTTGTGGACCAAGACAATATTGTTTATTCCACAACTATGGGTATGCAGGCATCACATTATCTAGCTAAACATAACACAGAAGGTAAAAATATCTTTACGGAAACAAGAGGTGCCTCTGACTTTATTGATCTTTTTGTTGACGAAGATGGTATTGTTTATGCAGCCAGTTTAGAGGGTACCATTGGTGTTTATTCTCCTGATGGAGAGCTGATTCATATCTTCGGTTCTTTCTTTGGTGAAGAGGATATATCAGGTTTGTTCACAGACCTTGGGTCAGTTGCCGTAGACAGAGATGGCAAGATATGGGCAGCAGATTCATCAACTTCCTATATTCAATCTTTTAGGCCTACAGCCTATGCCAATCTTATCTATGATGCTTTAGAAGCCTTCAAATTAGGTAAGTATGAGGAAGCTGAAGAACTATGGCTTGATGTTTTAAGACAGAACCAAATGCTTAAACTTGCCCATGAAGGTATTGGAAAAGTTTATCTTTATACGGAGCGTTACGAAGAGGCAATGGTTCATCTGAAACTCGCTAATAATAAATACTTTTACTCACAAGCCTACTGGGAAGTAAGAAATGTATGGCTACAAGAGAACTTAGCTGGTCTACTCATTGGCTTCGTTATTTTCTTAGTCCTATTTAACTTCCTTAAGAGGATGGATCGTAAATATAAGATTTTTGAGTTTTATCGAGCTGGTGTAAAGAATCTTCGGAAAATCAAATTGATTGATGACTTACTTTTCATTTTTGAATTCTTTAAACACCCAATTGATTCCTACTATGATTTAAAGATAGGTGCTAGGGGGAGTTACCTAAGTGCCTCACTCTTATATTTAGTATTTTTTGCAGTTTATATTCATTCTTCCTTCGGTAGAGGCTTCCTATTTAGACCAGTTGCCATAGAAGATATAGATTTTCTTGCATTAACCCTTGGATTCTTTGTGATCATTCTCTTGTTTGTTGTAACCAACTATTTGATCACATCCATTCAAGATGGCGATGGCACATTTGGCTCAATATATAAATTGACCAGCTATGCTATGGGTCCAATGATTCTAAGTACCCTTGCCGTAACAGTGTTATCTTATTTTATTAGTTATAATGAGGAATTTTTAGTAGATTTCATCGAATTTGGAGCACCAATATGGTCATTGATCATTCTGATTTTAGGTTTACAAGAGATTCACCACTATACCACCCGTGAAGCCATTAAAAGTATTATTTTATCTATTGCCTTCATGTTGATCATCGCAATTATTCTATTGATTGTTGTGATTATGGGTGAACAAGTGTATGACTTTTTTGAAGTAATTGTAAGAGAGGTGATTAGAAATGTCACGCGTTAGTAAAATAGCTTTTATAATATTGGTTCTACTTTCGGCTACGATGGTATTGGCCTCTTACAAACCAACAAATTTGGATACAAAGGCACCACCAGCAGCTATGGTTTATGATATTGAGCAACCTGAAGAAGCAGAATTGATTTTTGAAAATGACACTTATAGGTATTACTTTAAGGATGATAGAGATATTCTTTATCTATACGACAAACGAAATCAATATACATGGAAGTCAGGTCTTGATATTGCACCTGCTAAGCTTGTAAAGAAGGCTCTTAGAGCAGATGAACCTCTAGGCTTTGAACCACTAGAAGTAAAGATGAATGAAACATTTACCGCCATTGCTAACTCACTTATTGTTGTAGAGTATTATGATGATTCTAACAACATCAAAAGATTAGCAAGTGCTTCAGATGAAGCATCATCAAAACTTATGACAGTGGAGGGTGAATTAGGCCACTTTGTACTAGATATTGCTTATGAAGAAAAAGACCTTCAAGTGAAAGCACATCTATACTTAACAGATAATGGTTACGACATAAAGATTCAATACGATGACATTAGCGGTGGGGACAAGCCTTTAATTGCGGCTATTATGTTAAATCCTTTTATGGGTGCAAGTGGAGGACAATATCAGTTATATGACCCTGAGGCAGGTAAACATGGGGATAAGATTCCTAAACCTGAACTACCAGGTTATGTCTTTGTGCCAGATGGTTCAGGAGCCCTTATAAGGTTTAATGACTATAATGTGTCACTAAAAAGTTATGAGTCTAAGATCTATGGGCCCAATTTGTCCAAAGATACTTACAGCAACCTTTTTGAGATCAACTCATATGTACCACTTAAGTCACCTCTTATGCCAGTCTATGGTATTGCCCATGGTAACGAACAAGCAGCATTTGTTGGTTATGCCAGAGAAGGTGATGAACATATGTCGGTGATCGTTGTACCTGAAGAGAACACAACCCTTTATACTTGGGCTTACCCAAGGTTTGTTTACAACAATTTGTACCATCAGATTTTTAATAAACGTGGTGATGGCTTCTTCACATTATTTGATGAACCAGATGCTTTTGACATTCATTTTTCTTATGAGTTCTTAGCAGGTTCTGGTGAGACGGGTCATAGTGCTGATTACGTTGGTATGGCTTTAACCTATAGAGATCATTTGATGGACACAGATGTTCTTAGTAAATCTGAGTTAATGACAGAAGATATCCCACTTAGATTAGACTTTATAATGAGTGATCAGAAAAAGAGTGTTATTGGTTACGAGAATGCAGTAACAACCAATGCGAATCAAGTTTCTGATATTTTGGATTCGGTTACTGACCTAGGTATAGACAATATTAATGTTGGTTTACTAGGCTGGCAAGATGGTGGAAGAACCACTGCTAAGCCATGGAAGATGGATTTCTCAGGTGATATTGGCTCCAAGTCGGACTTTAGAGACTTAATGGAAAATGCCCAAGATAAAGGTGTTGACTTGTCTTTTGTGACTGACTATGTGAACATTCATGAAGATCAGATGGGTCTTGTTGGGAATGCAACTAAACATATTAATGGTTGGTACTTGAATAGAACCTTGTGGACGGATGTACCATTTTCAGAATTTGCTTATGCTAGACCAGATAAAAGTGCTGAGTGGCTCCTTAAGCAGAGCAGTGCTATTGAAGACTTTGGTTTAACATCACATACAATAGACGGTATGTCTAATAGATTGATTTCTGATCATGGTAACAAGCCAATCACAGAAGAAGAAATGATTCTACTTTATCAAGAGACCTTAGATGAAGTCAGTGGGTCCATGACCCTTAACATGGATAGGCCGAATGAATACTTGTGGGCTTATACGGATAGGTTCTTAAATGCTCCTGTATATCCAACTCAGTATATTATTGAGACAGATACCGTGCCGTTTTTACAACTGGTGTTATCAGGTACTATGGAAGTTTACGCACCCTATTCAAACTTCTCCTTCTATAACGATAGTGACATCCTTAGAATGATCGATTATAATATCTTCCCATCCTTTGTTTTAAGTGACGGGGCATCGTATTTATTAGCCTCAACCAACTCATTGGACTTCTACTCAACAGAGTATAGCCTATATGAGCCATTGATTGGGAATGTATATAATAAGGTAAATACAGCCTTATCAGCAGTGATGAACAAGGAATGGATTGACAGAGACGTCCTTGGTCCTGGTGTCATTAAAAACACCTATGAAGGTAACCAAGTGATCATCATCAATTATACAGATGAAACATTTACTTACAATGGGATGGACGTAGAGCCACTTTCCTATGAAGTGATGAAGGAGGTGGAATAAATGAGACGACAAAGTGTCAAAGAACGTAGAGACAACCTCTTGGGTTACTTATTTATGCTACCTTGGATTATTGGCTTTCTATTATTTACAATTGGTCCTTTCTTCTACACAATTTATCTAAGCTTCCATGAAGTTTCTTTAACTGTCAAAGGTTGGGAGACAACTTGGAACAATTACGATAACTATTTATCAGCCTTTCTGAGGAACACTGAATTTGTACCGGCCCTTATTGGTTTTGTAGGTTATGAGCTAGTGTATGCACCTGTCATCATCATTATTGCCTTTATATTGGCCTTGATGTTGAATCAGAAAATACACTTCAGGTCAGCTTTTAGACTTATTTACTTCCTGCCAGTTATTATAATGTCAGGATCAGTCATGAGTCAGTTAATGGATTCAGGTAACACAAATATGGGGTCCATTCAAGGGTCGATTATATTTAAGATTATCATGAATTACAACGTGTACCTAGCTGAAGCGGTTGTTTATCTATTTGATAACTTCTCCATGGTACTATGGTTTACAGGTATACCAATTATACTCATTATTAATGGGCTACAGAAAATTAACCCAAGTTTATACGAAGCAGCCAAAATTGATGGTGCAACACCATGGCAGGCTTTATGGAAGATTACCATTCCCTTAATCAAGAACATTGTTCTGGTAGCTACGGTATTCACCATTGTACAACTTGGTATGTATAACTTAAACCCTGTATATCAAATGATTCAAGACACGATCTATAACACAACAGGAGGACTTGGCTTAGCGTCAGCTTTTGCCTGGTCATATGCATTGCTTGTTCTAGCCTTTGTAGGTATTGCCTTTGCAGTGTTTAGAGATAAAGAAAGGAGTCGATAATATGGATATTGGTAAATTATTGCAGAAGTTCAGACATAAGTTCATAGGTTATAACATGACCGATGGTTTAATCTATAAAATTGCTATCTACATTATTCTGATCTCCATTAGTTATGTATTCCTATTCCCTCTTCTTAGAATGTTGTCTATGACTTTTATGACAAAAGAAGACATCATTGATCCAGAGGTTATATGGGTACCAACTAAATTGGCTTTTAATAACATTAAAGCAGCAGTTTTTGTTATGGATATGCCTAAGTCACTATGGAGTACATTGTGGTTTACCACACTCTTATCTGTAGGACAGACGCTGGTTACGTCATTAACAGGGTATGCGCTGGCTAGATTTGATTTTAAATTTAAGAAGATATGGTTTATGTTTATACTTATGTCTTTTGTTATACCAATACCAATTGTCATCATACCAAGAATCATGATGTTTGTGTCCATTCAAGAAGCTACAGCAGTTCAAATGATTGGTACCATTAAACCTCAATTGTATATGACTTTACTCGGTCAAGGTATTAATTCAGCGATAGCTATACTGATCTTCTATAACTTCTTTAGAATGATACCTCGTACCCTTGATGAAGCGGCGCAGATGGACGGTGCAACAACACTTCAAGTCTTCTACCATATCATCATCAAAATGTCTTTGACAGCAATTACCATTGTTTTCCTTTTCTCATTTGTATGGATTTGGAATGAGACCTATATGGCCAATACCTTTGTAAGATCAGGTGTAGACTTATTGTCACTTAAGTTGGGTGCATTTGATGGTCTGTTTGCCAGAATGTCCAGTGATATACCAGGGCAAGCAGGTGAAGCTAGAATCAATGAGGCTTATAAAATGGCCGCAACCTTCATGAGTATGTTACCACTTCTTGGTTTATACTTTTTTGCCCAGAAGCAGTTCATTGAAGGTATTGAAAATACTGGTATAACAGGAGAATAAGATGACAAAACAATTATTACTCATAGTTTTAATGATTATCTTTGTGGTATCAGGCTGTTCAACACCAGCTGATGAGACAGCTGAGCTTATCATTGAAGCAGAAAATGAAACTGAGCGTATGGAAGACGAGAATCAAGTGGATACAGCAGTTGAAACTAGCACCACTGACGAGCAAGAAGAAGTCGTTAAAGATGAAGACGATCATGACCACAGCTTATGTAAAGCTGTTGGTTATGACTACGATGAAGATTCATTAGAATACACCTTAGTATGGTCTGATGAGTTTGACTATGAAGGACTTCCTGATGAGACTAAGTGGGGTTATGACGTTGGTGGTAGTGGTTGGGGTAATAATGAGCTACAATATTATACAGAAGGTGAAAATGCTTATGTAAAAGATGGCTTCTTAACCATAACTGCCCGTAAAGAGGATTATAATGCAATGGCATATACCTCAACCCGCTTAATTTCAAAGAACAAAGGGGATTGGTTGTATGGTCGAATAGAGGTGAATGCTAAACTTCCCTCAGGTAAAGGTACATGGCCTGCCATCTGGATGTTGCCGACGGATTGGAAATACGGCGGCTGGCCAAGATCTGGTGAAATCGACATAATGGAACATGTAGGTTACGAGCAAGGTGTTGTCCACGGTACAGTACATACCAATGCATACAATCATATGAAGGGTACACAAGTTGGTAAACATGTAACAAGAGATGATGTCAGTGACGCCTTTCATCTCTACGCAATTGAGTGGTTTCCAGATAAAATCAAGTTCTTTGTTGATGATAAGTTATATTTCATTTACAAACCAAGTAATATGATTAACTGTCCAACTAAGGACGAATGGCCATTCGACCAACGCTTCCATCTACTACTAAACATAGCTGTTGGCGGTAATTGGGGTGGTGCAAAAGGTATTGATGAAAGCATCTTCCCACAAGAGATGGTGGTTGATTATGTTAGAGTTTATCAAAGCGATGCATTTTAGTTATATCAATTAGTGACACTTGAACATGACTTTTGTTATAATAGAGACATGTTCAGTCACTTTTTTTTGAAAGATTACGAAATCGATTACGTTAGAGGCAAAATAAGGATATTACTAGTCAATAAAATAAGGACTTAGTTAGATTTAATAGGATAGGAGTTAATTATGAATAGTCAGTATTATTTACAGGATAAGCAATTTATGATTGAAGCGTATGATCAGCAAAAAACATTTGCTTCATTTCTACCAGGTGTGGCAGGAACTAACGGGATTCCGATGTGGGTATATTATACAAACAGGGGACAAGGAATCGCAGGTTTTGGGGTTGAGAACAAAGACGGGTCAATAATGGACTTTGTACCAGCCAATCAAGCCTACAAGAGAACTGAGTTAACAGGCTTTAGAACCTTTATCAAAAAGGATCATCAAGTACATGAAATCTTTTCTTCAGCAGTCAGAGTTGGAGTGAAACGTAAGATGATTATTGAGGCCAATGCTGTAGGATTTGAAGAGTGTAATGAAACATTAGACTTATGTGTGACAGTAAAGTATTTTACTATTACCAACCAGCCTTTCCCAGGTTTAGTTAGAAAGGTTAAAGTCTCATCTATATCAGGGAAACCTAGTCAAGTTGAAGTCTTAGACGGACTAATGACACTATGGCCATATGGAAATGATAATGAAACCATTAAGAATATGTCCAACTTAGCAGTAGCTTGGTTTGAGTCTTATAATACAGAAAATAACATTCCGTTTTTTAGGAACCGTTCTACAACCAATGATTCAGCAGAAGTTGGTACTGTGGAAGCAGGTCATTTCTACGCGTCCTACGCTAATCAAGTTGAGGGTGCATTACCAGTATTTTATGATCCAGATGTTGTTTTTGGTCAAAATACAGGTGGTACAAGAGCTCAGAACTTTGAAGATAACCCACTAAAGTCTTTATTAGCATATGAGCAAGTAAGTGCCAATAAAATACCTTGTGCTTTTAGTGCTTATGAAGGTCTTATTGATGAACCACTAATGATAACAAGTGTTGTTGGTAAAATGAGTCATATAGATATCTTAAATGAAACGGCTAAGTCTTTTGACTTTGACTTTTTTGCAAATCAAGAGATACAAGCTCATGACTTAGGGGATATTCTATCAGATGATGTGAATGGTAAAACTGCCTACCCTGTGTTTGATGCTTATGTGAAGCAATCCTATTTTGACAACCTTCTAAGAGGCGGCTATCCACTGGTATTTGATGGAAAAGAAGGACCAATTGTCTACCATGTCTATTCAAGAATCCATGGTGATATGGAACGTGAATATAACAACTTCCATGTTGAGCCAGCTTACTATTCACAAGGAGTTGGTGCTTTTAGAGATGTAAACCAGAATAGAAGAAATGATGTATATTTTGTTAAAGAAGCAGGTCTATATAATGTTAAACAATTTATGGAGTTTATCCAGTTAGATGGACAGAACCCTTTATCTATTCAAGGAAGTAAATTGAAAGTAGACCAAGATGGTGTTGCGTCAATCCTTAGCTATGTTAACAATGATCAAGATATGGTCAAAAAGATTCTTGAAAGTGAGTTTACACCAGGACATCTTTTAACCACAATCGATACCAATAAGATTGAGTTATCGGTTGATAAAGATACTTTTATCAAAGAGGTCATGTCACAGGCAACTCAAGAAATCAAGGCAGCTTATGGCCATGGTTATTGGGTGGATCACTGGACTTACAATATGGACTTAGTGGACAATTACTTGAATATTTACCCTGATAAGTTTGAAACATTATTATTTGAGGAAGATTTTAGATACTTCCTTAGCCCTGCAAGTGTGTTAGCAAGATCTGATAAATATGTTTTAAACAAAGAAGGTGAAGTTAGACAGTATGACGCTGTAATCACTTATGATGAAAGAGTAGAAGCTTTAGGTATTGACCCAGGTGGATGTAATTGGCAAAAAACGAAAGATGGTCAAGTAGTGACTAGCAATCTTTTTGAGAAATTAGTTTCTCTTGTCTTAAATAAAATGACCAACATGGATCAATCGGGTATTGGAATTATGATGAATACAGACAAACCGGGTTGGAATGATGCCATGAACGGTTTGCCAGGTTTATTTGGCTCAGGTACAAGTGAGTCCATTGAAGTGAAGCGAATTGTTAAATTACTGATCAAGGCTGCAGACGCTGGACGAGATATACATGTGCCTAATGAATTAGCAGATATGTTATTTGGCTACTTAGATATTTTGAGTCAAAACTTAAGTGGAAACTTAACAGATCTAGACTTGTATGAGAATGCACAAAACCTTAAAGAAGCATTTAATGATCAGATTGCCTATGGTACAAGTGGTGAAATGACCCAAATAAGTAATGAGCAAGTGAAAGCATTGTTAAATGCAATAAATACTAAACTTGAAAAGGCCATTAATCTTGCCATTGAAATGGGCGACGGCATTATGCCAAGTTACCTTGTTCACTATGCCAAAGACTATGAAGTGATCGAAGGTAAATACCACCCAATTAATGGCTTACAGAATGTGAAGGTTTCAAGTTGGGAAAGTTATGCCCTTCCATTATATTTAGAGGCACCAGCAAGATACCTTAAGCAACTTAAGGACAAAGATGCGGCCAAAAAGTTATACGATAAGATTAAACAAAGTGGTATGTACGATGAAGCCTTAGGCATGTACATCACTTCAGAAACTTTAGAGAATGAAAGTATGGAAATTGGACGTGCAAGAGCCTTTGTTCCAGGTTGGTTAGAACGTGAATCTGTCTTCATGCACATGGAATATAAGTACTTGCTTGGACTTGTGAAAAGTGGTCTCTATAGTGAATTTTTTGAAGTGATTAAAACGGCTTTACCACCATTTATGGATCCAGCAGTTTATGGAAGAAGCCCACTTGAGAACTCATCTTTTATTGCTTCTTCTGTTAATCCTAATAAAGCCAATCATGGACGAGGTTTTGTATCAAGATTAACAGGTACAACATCTGAGATGACAACGATGTGGTTACATATGATGACGGGTATGAAGTTATTTGAACTTAAAGGTGCGGAATTACACTTTAGTTTGAAGCCTGTATTGCCTTCTGATTTCTTTGACGAGAACAATGAGGTTAGATGTAGTATATTTGGTGACACAACCATCATTTATAACAATCAATCAAGAAAGTCTACCTTCGGTGAGAATGCGGCTAGGATTATGGGTTACATCCTTACAGACAAAGAAGGACGTACACATTCTTGTGAAAAAGTTTATGGGGAACTGGCTGAATCCATTAGAGATGGTAAGATTAAGACCATTGAAGTTCAGTTAGGATAGATTTACAAGTAATACTTAAATTAAGGAGAACAACATGAAAAAGTTATTAGTCTTATTGTTAACGTTAGCAATAGTATTATCAGGGTGTAGTACAAGCTCAGAAGATATTTATGATAGTCAGGAAGTGGTTGATGAGGTCACTGAATCAGAAGTGGCAAATGAGGAAACTGATGAGGTTGAAGAAGCACCTGATGAGGAAGCTCAAGTAGATGAAGCAATTGAAGAGGAACGTGGACAGATTGTTATTAAGTCTCTTGATGATATTGATGCAGCAATTGCCATGATGACGCTTGAGGAAAAAGCCGGTCAACTTATTCAAGCTGAACGTGGTGGTATCCAATTATCTGAGGTATCTCAGTATAATATTGGTTCAATACTAAGTGGTGGTGGTAGTGTTCCTTCAAAGAATAACCCTGAAGGTTGGATTACCCTAACCAATAGAATGCAGAAGGTATCTAGAAATTCATCATCAGGTATTCCTTTGGTTTATGGAATTGATGCTGTTCATGGTAATGGTAATGTTGCAGACGTTACAATTTTCCCACATAATATAGGACTTGGTGCTGCTAATGATCCTGAGCTTATGGAAGCAATTGGTGGGGCAACTGCAAGAGAAGTGGCAGCCACAGGTGTGGATTGGAACTTTGGACCTGCAGTATCCTGTGTACAAGATATCCGCTGGGGACGTTCTTATGAGAGTTACTCAGAAGATATCAATATTGTAGCAGCTCTAGCGGCACCTTATATTACAGGTATGCAAAATGAAGGTGTTTTAGCGACAACCAAACATTTCATTGGGGACGGACATGTAGCTTTTGGAACAGGTGAAGGTGATAATTTAATCGATAGAGGTGACGTAACCGTTGATCGTGAATACATGTTGGAGATCAATTTACCAGCTTATAGAGCAGCGATTGAAGCAGGCACTAAATCAATTATGGCCTCATTCAACAGTGTAAATGGTGAGAAAGTCCATGGAGACAAGTACTTGTTAACAGATGTGCTTAGAGGTGAACTTGGTTTTGAAGGTTTGGTTGTTTCAGATTGGGAAGCCATTCATACAATTGCGCCAACATTACCTGATCAAGTTGCCAAATCCATTAACGCAGGTGTTGATTTATTGATGCAACCTTATAACTGGAAAGATGTTTATTTTGCTATTATAAGTAAGGTGGAAGATGGTACAATAAGTGAAGAGCGATTAAATGAAGCGGTTCGACGTAACTTAGTTTTTAAGTTTGAAGCTGGTTTATTTGTGGATAACTTTGAAAAAGAAGCCGGTCAAGTGGGGACAAGTGAGAACAAGGCAATCGCTAGAGAAGCAGTAGCTAAGTCGATGGTCCTTCTTGAGAACAGTGGTGTATTACCTTTGAAAAAGGATGCTAAAGTTTATCTGACAGGTCCAGCAAGTGACAATGTTGGTATTCAGAGTGGTGGTTGGACCAGAGAATGGCAAGGCAATATGGATCCTGATCAAAATGGTGGTATTAGTTTGATGGATGCAATGTCTCTAGTCTTATCTGAGAATGGTGGAGAGCTTGTTGCAAGTCCCGATGAAGCAGACGTTGTTGTGATTTCAATTGGTGAAATGCCATATACTGAGATGTTTGGAGATACTGCCGATCTTAGTATGACTGGACCATTATCTTTAGTAGGGAATTTAGAGGCTATAGAAGAAGCCAAATTCTCAGGTAAACCAGTCGTAACAATTATGATTGCAGGACGCCCTATGTTGTTAGAAGACTATGTGAATGATTGGGATGCCCTTGTTATGGCTTGGTTACCTGGAACTGAAGGTAATGGTATGACAGACGTATTGTTTGGCGATAGCCCATTCACTGGTAAGTTGCCTGTTACATGGCCAAAAACCAACGATCAAGCTGCAGATTCCGTAATTATGGATAATTATGATACAATAGATCATGAATATAAAATCGGTTATGGTTTAACATATTAAGACATTAGGTCAAATTATAGGAGGCTCTATGAACATCATTAAAGACAGATTTTACAAAGGACTAAATTTAGGTGGTTGGTTTTCTCAGTGTAAAGAGTATAGCCAAGATCACTACCACAATTTTATGAGTGAAGAGGACATAGTAAAAATTAAAGCACTGGGCTTTGATCATGTACGTGTGCCTTTTGACTACCATTTGATTATGGAGAGTGAAAGTGCAAATGACTACCTTGAGTCTGGCTTTAGACACCTTGATAGGGCTGTCGAATGGTGTAGAAGACACCAATTGAATGTGATTCTAGACCTCCATAAAGCACCAGGTTATTCCTTTGATACTAAAACAGCGAACCAGTTGTTTGAAGATCCAATTCTTCAAAACAAAATTGTGGATATATGGACAACCATCACTAGACACTATAAAAACGTCTGTGGTGATGAAGTGATGTTCGAGTTATTAAATGAAATTGTTGAACCTGACAACTCTAGATGGATTCCTCTAGCTACAAGACTTATTGATGAAATGAGCGCCATTGATCCAAAACGTTATATTATGATTGGTGGAAACAATTACAATTCATGTGGAGACTTAAAGTATCTTCCATTATTTGAAGATAAACGGGTGGTATACACTTTCCATTTCTATGAGCCTATCTTATTTACTCATCAGAAAGCTTATTGGTATGATAGGGCAATGCGTTACAATCAAGATCTTGTTTATCCAGGTGACTATTTGAATGTAGAGGAATTTGTTGCAACGTCTCCAAAGGATGCAGACTTAAAAGACCTTGAAAAAGAGGGTCTGAACAAAGAAGCTATACGAAAATACATGTCACCAGCCTTTGATTTTATAGCAAGAACAGGCCAACCACTTTACTGTGGTGAGTACGGTGCTATAGCTTTAGCAGACTTAGAAAGCCGGGTGAATTGGCACAGAGATGTGATGAGTTTGTTTGATGAATATGAGATTGGTAGTGGTTGTTGGTCTTATAAGGAAATGGACTTTGAGTTGATTGATGATGGTGGTAGGCCTTTGTCGGATGAGTTGATGAGGATATTGGCTAGAAGGTAAAGAGGTAAAACATTAACAGGATACAAAGGATGAATGAAGGATAAGAACGGATGAGTATGTAAGGTTTGATAATTAGTAAAAAGTAGAGGTAAATGATATCTGATATGATGTCATTTACCTTTTTTATTTAGAGACATCTAATTGTTAAATAAAAAGACAACCACTGATTTCGCAGATTACACAGATGGTGAACTGACCTTAAATCTTGGACAGTAATGATAATATGATGCATAGGTTTTGTAGAGATTCATAGTTTGTCATTCATTGTAACGCTTTTGATACGTGGAATCTAGTGTCTTGCCTAATATGGACGAATAGAACCCATTCTCTATTCCGGTTGACTGAAGTGTATTATGATGGTTACTGGAAGTCATTATTGACCTTTATTGTGTAGGTGTTCAGGCAGGAGTGATAGTTGCTCTTTGGGAAGAATGGGATGAAAACACAAGTGTTACTCTAGGTTTTGAATCAAAAAGAACCGGCCCAAATGATTATTAATGTAGGATGAAAATAAATCCATCTATTCATAGAAACAACTAAATGCTACAATAATGTAGTAGAGGTACCATTTCGGTTTGAATTAAGGGAGTTAATATATGTATAAAATTCTAATCATTGAAGATGAAGGAAAAATAGCCGACGAGCTCAAATTTTTGTTATCAACATATGGATATGAGGCAATCATTCCTACTGATTTTTATGAAATCATCAATGAAGTGAAAGTCGCAAACCCACATCTTGTTCTTCTGGATGTTAATCTACCTATACATGACGGTTATTATATCTTAAGGGAAATAAGAAAGTTTAGTGAAATGCCTGTCATCCTTGTAACCAGTAGAGATACAGAGATGGATGAGCTTGCGGCAATGAACCTAGGTGCAGATGATTTTATTACAAAACCTTATAACAATAACATTCTTCTCGCTAGAATCAATCGTTTGGTCAAGAGGTCATATGAGAAGAAGGATAGCCATATTATAGTACATGGTGGTCTAGAGTTGAATTTGTCTTCGGGTGTTGTGAACCATGATGGTGTAAGCATCGAATTATCCAAAAATGAAAGTCGTATTTTAGAATATTTGATGATGAACAAAGGGAAAATAGTGTCTCGTAACGAAATCATTGAATCATTGTGGCAGTCCAATCAATTTATCGACGATAACACGTTAACTGTCAATATGACAAGAATAAGGAAGAGGTTGGCAGAAATCAACCTTGAAGATTTTATAAAAACTAAGCGTGGACAGGGGTATATGATACAGTGAGAATTTACGACTATATAAAAAGTAAATGGTTATACGGCCTTTCGTTGATTGTAAGTTTAGGCATTGTCATTGGTATAATGAACATAGTGGATCTCGAAACATTCACAGTCATTTTTATAACTTTTATCATCTTTATTGCTAGTATCGTACCTATAATAACTGAATATATACAAAAAAAGAATTTCTATAAAACATTACAAGATCGTTTAGCCCAGTTGGATAAGAAGACCCTTATTCTAGAGGTGATTGAGAGGCCGAACTTTCTTGAGGGTGAAATCTTATATGAAATGATAGAAGATACCAACAAATCAATGAATGATGAAATCGCTATCTATAGTCATCAAGTAAGGTCATATATGGAGTATATTAACTTGTGGGTTCATGAGATAAAGACACCAATATCTGTGACAAAATTAGTAGCAGCTAACAATCAATCTGAGGTCATGGACAGTATCTTAGAGGAGTTAGATCGTATAGAGAAATATGTAGAACAGGTGCTCTATTATTCGAAGAGCTTTACCGCTAATCTTGATTTTAAGGTTGAATCATATGATTTAGATCAGTTGGTCAGCAGTGTTCTTAAGGATAATGCTAAAGCTTTGATATCAAAAAAAGTCCGTATTGATAAAGAATTTCAGAGTTTGAGAATTGTTACTGATGGGAAGTGGTTAAAGTTCATAATGAGTCAATTGATCAGTAATAGCCTACAGTATATGGATAAAAAGGAAAAAGTTCTAAAGTTCTCAGTGAAAACTACAGAGGAAGATGTTCTCTTATCCATTGAGGATAATGGTATGGGTATTGCGGAGAAAGAACTTAATAAAGTGTTTGACAAAGGCTACGTAGGAGAGAATGGTAGATTGATTGGGAAGTCCACTGGCTTTGGTTTATATATATGTAGGAAGTTATGTAATGATTTAGATATAGGTTTGGACGTAGAGTCGGATAAAGATAAGTTTACAATAATGACATTAAGATTTGCTAAAGCTCACAAATAGTTGTGAGCTTTTTTATATTTGCCTAACATGACAATATTGTAAGGTAAACGTAAGCTAAATAGATGGCAGCCAAGTCCTGATTGCCATACAATATAGTCAAGAAACTAAAGTTGAGAATACTATTGATGTATATTTAGAATTGTTAGAGGAGATAAAGAATGACAAATAGTTTATTAGATATCAAGAATTTGGAAAAGTATTATGGAAATAAAGGGAATATGACTAAAGCAATTGATGGTTTAGATTTATCTGTAGATCAGGGTGAATTTGTAGCCATTATGGGGGCATCAGGTAGTGGAAAAACCACCCTTCTTAATTGTATTTCAACAATTGATACTGTAACTGCAGGTCATATTAGAGTCAAAGGCAATGACATAACGGAACTTAAGTCAAAACAACTATCCAAATTTAGGCGTGAAGAATTAGGCTTTGTCTTCCAAGAATATAACTTACTAGATACCTTAACAGGTTTTGAGAATATTGCTTTAGCATTAACGATACTGAAGGTTGATTCAAAGGTTATGGAAGAAAGAATCAGTCATATAGTAAAAGTGCTTGGCTTAGAGGATGTGATGACAAAATACCCTTATGAGATGTCTGGAGGTCAAAGGCAACGTGTGGCTTGTGCAAGAGCAGTTGTAAGTCGTCCTAATATGATCCTTGCAGATGAACCAACTGGCGCATTAGATTCTAAAGCAGCCAAAACATTGATGAAGACATTTCTACAGCTAAATCGTGAACTTGATTCTACAGTACTGATGGTTACACATGATTCATTAACCGCAAGTTATGCTAACCGAGTCGTTTTCTTGAAGGATGGGAAGCTATTTACCGAATTACTTCGAGGTAATGACACACGGAAAGAATTTTTTAGGAAGATCATTGAAGTGGTCACATTACTTGGAGGTGAAGTGAATGAAGTTGATTAAACTTGCCTTTGTTAATGTAAAAAAATCCTATAAAGACTTTTCGATTTATTTTCTGACCATTACAATAGGGATTTGTATTTTTTACATATTCAACGCTTTGGATTCGCAGGAATCTATGCTTGAGATAAGTGCAGGATTGAAGTCTGTTTTGTCTAGTGTGTCTACAGTGATGGCAATTCTATCAGCTTTTGTTTCTGTTGTATTAGGCTTTCTTATTCTGTATGCCAACAACTTCCTTATTAAAAGGAGAAAAAAGGAGTTTGCCGTTTATCTAACATTAGGAATGGATCGTCATACAGTAGCTATGATTTCCATGATTGAAACCATGTTTATAGGTTTGCTGTCTCTTGTATGTGGAATAGTTTTAGGCATATTCCTGTCACAGTTTATGGCAATCCTTACAGCCAATATGTTTGCAATTAAGATGACTAGCTTCAGCTTTGTGTACTCCAGTGCAGCGACAGTAAAAACAATGGCTTACTTTTTAGGCATTTTTATTATTGTAATGATGTTCAATACAATTAGTATTTCAAAATTGAAATTAATCACTCTTTTAAATGCACATAAACAGGGTGGTAGGCGTAAGGTGAATAGTTTGGGTATGAGTGTGGTACTATTCATTTTATCGATTATCACCTTAATGGCATCCTATTATATAGCAGTGACTATGGACATAACTGAAAGTATAAACATATTAAGCATCATTGGTGGCATTATGGGCACCTACATGTTTTACTATTCCATATCAGGTTTTATACTCATTGTAATTCAATCTAATAAGACAAAATATTATACGGGTCTGAATATATTCTTGTTTCGGCAATTAAGCGCTAGAATGAGAAAGACTGTTATATCAACAACTGTTATTTGTATCCTACTGTTTTTGGCCTTATCAGCCTTGGCATCAACGTCATCATTGATGAATGCTTTCAGTGGTGATGTGTCATTGATTTCACCTTACGATGCGTCATTAAGAAGCTTTAACATTAGTGAAGCAAAATTAGAGGATGAAATAATTAAGAACTTAGAAGAAAACAATGTGCTAGACGAGTTTGATAGATACAATACGGCAGTCATCTATGAATCAGACTTTGCCATTAACAATTTGCTAAAGGAAGAGTTGAATTATGAGCTCTATACAGATATTATTGGGCTAAGTGATTTTAATGAACTGAGACAATTAAATGGACTGAAGACCATTACCCTTAATGAAACAGAATGTTATATAGTTTCAAATGTGGTAGAGTTGGAAACATCATGGAATACGTATATGATGAATGAGGAGATCCTTATTAATGGAATAGGTTTTAGCAGTAAAAACCGAATTGTAGATACGTTACCTCTTGTTAATAGTTATATGGCTAATAATATGGGAACAATTGTTGTAAACGACCAATTACTCACTCAAATGAACTTCGAGCCAAAACAGTTCATCTTAAATGGTTATTATAGAGATACTGATGAAACTGTGGACGAGAGTATTGAGAATAACTTAGCAGTTTATAATGATAACGAGGAGCTACCATATGTTATATTAGACACAAAAAATGAGTTTATTGATGAGACTTTAGGGCTCAAAATGATGTTGACGTATGTTGGCATATACTTGGGACTTATTTTCTTGATTGCATGCTCAACCATTATTGCCTTGATACAACTGTCTGAATCGGATGAAAATATTGTACGCTATAGCCTTTTATATAAAATTGGTGCTAGTGAAAAAGACATAAAAGCAACGATTTTTAAATCTGTGTTTATTGGCTTTGGTACACCGTTGTCGCTGGCCTTAGTTCATTCAGTATTTGGTGTGTGGCTAATCAACAATGTTGTAGTAAAGTTTGGTGATGCCAATATTATGAACAATGTGATATATGCACTTTGTGTGATGTTGTTTGTTTATGGATTGTACTTCGTCATAACGTACAATGGTGTGAAAAGGACTATTTATAGGAATTTGAAGGTATAAACTTTTATAATGAATAATCAGACCTCTTATAATAGTTAGTTTTCTATCATATGGTCACGACCCATGCTAGTCGCAGATTAATTGTATTAAGAAATCAAAAGCAGTAGTAGTCGAATTGATCATTTGACTGCTACTGTTTTCCCGAGTAAAAGAGCTTATTTACTTGGTAATAAATTTTCTAGCTAATGATATAAACGTGTGAATCACAAGACTACAAACGAGTCTTGTGATTTTTGCCTTAATATTTTTCGAGTATCATGTTTGAACACCCGAACAATAAGGAATTTATATTGCCCTTGCTTTAGTCTGACTGGAGTCCATTATACCCTTTTGAAAAAGCGTTCTGATGGAGAGGTCATCTATGGGAGATAGCTTCCAAACTTAGATAGTCATCAGCCATCATATACACTACAGTATGCAGCCCGGGAGTCAGGTTGTTTTTCAAAAGGGTGTGATGGATGCAGGGAAAGATACTGGCATCTTAATAGAGAAAGTCCAAGGACTTTCTTAGAATCACTGGTTTTCATTTTTGAGAGTTACTGAAAAAGAAAGATGCTCACGCCAGAAAGCGGCTCATCATGACGATGCTTGAGTATCTACTGTAATTATTATAGTTACTACTAAGTTGAAGGGAGAAGACCCGAACAATAAGGAATTTATATTGCCCTTGCTTTAGTCTGACTGGAGTCCATTATACCCTTTTGAAAAAGCGTTCTGATGGAGAGGTCATCTATGGGAGATAGCTTCCAAACTTAGATAGTCATCAGCCATCATATACACTACAGTATGCAGCCCGGGAGTCAGGTTGTTTTTCAAAAGGGTGTGATGGATGTAGGGAAAGATAAAAAGCCCGATTCAGTAATCCTGAATCGGGCTTAAATTTACTCTGTAATATACTTTTCTTTAATCATCGCCTGCAACTCATCGTTCTCTAACCACTCATCAAACTCCATCATACGGTCTACAAGACCGGTAGGTGTGATTTCGATTATACGGTTAGCAACTGTTTGAATAAATCTATGGTCATGTGAAGCGAAGAGCACATTTCCTTTGTAAGCGGTAAGACCATCATTGACGGCTGAAATTGATTCAAGGTCAAGGTGGTTTGTTGGTTCATCAAGTAGTAAAACATTACCTTGAGATAACATCATGCGTGATAACATACAACGTACTTTTTCACCACCTGATAGGACATGGGCTTTCTTAAGGGCTTCTTCACCAGAGAAGAGCATTTTACCAAGGAAACCTCTAATATAGGACTCATCATCTTCTACAGAGTATTGACGTAGCCAATCAACGAGGGTTAAGTCAACACCATTGAAGAATGCACCATTGTCTTTTGGCAAGTAAGCTTGAGTTGTAGTTACTCCCCAAGTCACTGTACCTGAGTCTGCTTCCATGTTACCTGTTAATATTTGGAATAAAGTCGTTCTTGCTACCTCATTGTCACTTAAGAAAACAATCTTATCTTCTTTGTTAACGATGAAGTCCACATCTTTAAGAATGACTTCACCATTAATGGATTTATTAAGACCTTCAACTCTAAGGATTTCTTTACCAACTTCTCTCTCAGGAGTGAAGCCCACAAATGGGTATCTTCTTGAGGAAGGGCGGATATCTTCAAGGACAATTTTATCCATCATCTTCTTACGAGATGTGGCTTGTTTTGCTTTAGATGCATTGGATGAGAACCTAGCTATGAAAGACTTAAGTTCAGCAATTTTATCTTCTGCTTTACGGTTCTGATCATTCATAAGACGAAGCATGAGTTCACTAGACTCTTTCCAGAAATCATAGTTACCAACGTACATCTTAGCTTTAGCAAAATCTATATCAACAATATGTGTACAAACGTTATTTAAGAAATGTCTATCATGAGAGACAACAATAACGGTATTTTCGTATGTAATTAAGAATTCTTCTAACCACATAATTGACTTAAAGTCCAAGTGGTTGGTAGGCTCATCTAGTAATAGAATATGTGGACTGCCAAATAAGGCTTGTGCAAGTAATACCTTTACCTTCTGAGCACCAGATAATTCTTTCATAAGTTTGCCATGAATGTCTTTTTGAATGTCTAAGCCAACAAGTAGTTTCTCAGCGTCATACTCAGCATCCCATCCATTAAGTTCTGCAAATTCACCTTCAAGTTCGGCTGATTTAACACCATCTTCTTCTGTGAATTCTTCTTTAGCATATAAAGCTTCTTTTTCATGGATAATCGCATATAATCTTTCATGACCCATAATAACTGTATCAAGAACAGTATCTTCATCATTTTTATAGTGGTCCTGACTTAAGACGGCTAGACGCTCACCTTTGGTAATAGCAATATTACCAGTCGTTGGTTCAAGTTCACCAGATAGGATTTTCAAGAAAGTTGACTTACCAGAACCATTGGCTCCGATGACACCATAACAGTTCCCATGGTTGAATTTCAAATTAATATCTTTAAATAGTTGTCTGTCGCTAAAACTTAAGCTGACATTGTCCGTAGTAATCATAATTTCCTCCTAATACTGGTGTTGGCCTGTTGATATGGAGCCAACAAAATACAAAATGAAAGGAGCTGTATAGACAGCCCCTTGTAAAATCATCTTATTCTATCCTAAAAGTGCCATAAAGTCAATACTGGCTTTACTTTACTCATCAAATGGGTTGCCATTTCTTGGTTCATCTGTCGCTTCATCAAAAGGATCATCAAAATCAATGCTGTCATCATATTCAAAAGCGTCTTGCCATTGTTTGTATCTAACAAGAGAATAACGATTGATTAGTGACATATCTTCGTTAATGTTCAGTGGATTAGCACCATTGATGGCCATACTGACTTGGATGTGTTTTGGATAGTCGCCTAACTTAGAAGCCACATCAAACGTTAATTCCATAGGTTTAATTAACTCACCTGATAGTATATCATCCATATCAATGTCCATCACATAAAATGTAGCATTTTCATCACCAGCAATGGCATTGCTTATGAACTCAACTACATAATCATGATAAGCGATGGCAAAGACCTGTTGCCTTAGTGGACCTTCAAGTGGGCCATCAATCATATAATCTTCTTCATAATCATTTGTGTCAATATATGCAAGTGCCATGAACTCTGCTTCTTTTAATAAGCCATCATAATTAGCAATGGTTGTTTCTACATCAGCTTCAAGGGTGTAATAATCTTCTAACCAAGCTTTCTTTCGATCAGATAAACGTACATTTGAAAGGGACGTTGTTAAGACAGCAAGACCAAATACTAATAATACAACCATCATAATAATGACAAGGACAGAGCTGGCACCCTTTTCGTTCTTAAAATTAATCATTGGCCACCTCCTGATGTTTGAAGTAATGTTTGGTGCTATAGGAGGCGAGTTCGCGATCATCACTTAAATCTGTAAACATAACAGACACAGCGTATAAACCTGGGTTAGCCATATCTTCTTCTAGTTTGCAAAATAGTTGAAATCTTGACTCATGATCAATCTGTTGAAAGTCATCATCAAAGTTTAAGACACCGTTCATAGCATGGTTGCCAGATTGGAGCCAATCCATTGTTTCTAACAATTCTATTGGATTATCAAAAGATTTTACGGATTCAATGGTGTTGCTAGTAAGCACACTGGCTATATCTGAATGTCTTGATTGAATGTTAAGATTACGTGATGTCATGAAAAGCTGTAAAACAACAACACTAACAACACTTAGGATTGCAATGGATATTATGACCTCAATAAGGGTGAAGCCATCATGATTTTTAACCTTCATCATATCTGTCTCCTTTATTGGGGTGATTCGGTTCTTAGGGTTGATAGTTGTGTAAGTGGTATAACTGAGTCGCCATCTTTATATTGAATGGTTGTATAAATCAGCTGACCATCTTTCTTAGTCTCAAAACTTAGGTCATTTAATGGAATTATCTCAGTACTTAGGGCATGGTCAAGAGGACCATCTGTATAACATTCCCAAAGAATGCCATCTTTTAAGTAAATATAGGAAACAAGACCTTCTTCAGCGTCGTGGTGCCAGATGGTTAAGACATCTTCACCTTCAAAAGCATTTTCATCTACAGTCACTCGGTCTAATATATCATTTTGCTTAATCCTCATATTGATATAAGACATAGCAATACGGGTGTTTTCTTCATTATTCTTGTTGGTAATTATATTTCTATAAGTCACACTGCCTTCATAAATCAGAACACTGATGGCAACTGCGAACATAATCATTAGTAAAATAACCATAAGGGATTCTACAGATACCTGAATACGTCTTTTCATCATCAAAGTTCCTTTCTATGGAGTAGGCTTACTTGGCAGAACATCATGGATAATAATATCTGGCATAATGTTAGAAGCAAATATGTCATATTCGTATATAAATCGCTCTTCATCTAGGATCAACCCATAATTATCAACCAGGTAGTTCAAGTCAGGGGGATAACTGCCCTCAGATGCATAACACTGAATGGCATATTTCTCGACTGTTTCTTGAACGCTTGTTTTGTTTAGGCTTGAATTGGTTTCATCATAGTCTGCGACTTCTGAAATCAATAGAAGTAAAACAATGGCGATAAAAGGTAGGGCTATGATCTGAGATAAAATATTGAGCCTGTTAGGGTATTTTCTCATCTCATCACCAACCTATCCGATAGAATTCATAATACTTATGATTGGTAAGATAACTGAAATTAATATAACACCAATGATAGCTGAGAGTATAATAATTAAGACTGGCTCAATGACAGTAGTTAATCTTTCAAGTCTAGCATCTGTTTCCTTCTCCATAACATCAGCCGCTTTATCTAACATTGTATCCATATGGCCAGTTGTTTGAGCCACAGAAAAAAGTTTTACAAGCACCCATGGGAATAGGTCTAAAGATTCAATTACTTTATCCGCAGAAGAACCTTGATTTAGAGCTTTTCTTGCCTCCTGCATACGTTTTTCTACATAGGAGTTATTCATAATAGGTTCGATCATCTCCATACCAATAGACATACTAATACCACTTCGGATAAGCACAGCTAAGTTTCTAGAGAAACGTACTGCAGCAAGAGAAGCATTAATGTCTTTGATCACAGGTAATCTGAATTTTAATTGATCAAAATAAGCTCGTCCCTTATCTGTCTTTTTATAGTAGAAATAAAAGGCGATAAAGAGGACAACAATGATTAAGAAGACCCAAATATACTTACCGATGAATAAACTAATAGCAATTATACTTTTGGTAAGAGCGGGCATTTCACCACCCAAGGACTCAAGGATTTCATTAAACATTGGCAAAACTTGAAGGATGAGCAGTAAGATTACACCAAACATTAGGACGGATAAGATGATTGGGTAAGTCACAGCAGACTTAACTTTGTTGGTTGCTTCAATTTCTCTTTCATAGGCATCAGCAACTTGGTTGAGTGTACTTGTTAAATCACCACTCTTTTCACCAATGTCAATCATATTGATAATAAATGTAGGAAAAGAACCTTCCCAAGCTTTGATTGCATCGCCTAGGGACTTGCCCATTTGCAAATCACTTAACATACCTTCAATGACTTCCTTAATACCAACATGGTCTGACTTATCTCTAATCATTACAAGACCTTCAAATAAAGATACATCTGAATCAATAATTAGTCCCAGTTGGCGGGTGAAGATGATTAATTCCTCTTTTGGTAATTTGATTACTTTATTAGCCAAAATAATACCTCCCTAAAAGTTTTGGTTCAAATATGTGTTAAATAGCTGAATATCACCAGATCTTAGGTGACCTTCGGTTTCGCTAATAATACCGACTTGACATAACTTTGCAAGGTTACGTTCAAGGGAACGCATACCGTGACTCATACCATTTTGTATGAGGTTGTTTATCTGATAATGTTTACCATCTCTAATTAAGTTTCTTACAGCAGGTGTAACAACCATAACTTCGCTAGCTAAGACTAAACCAGTTTTATCAACTTTAGGTACAAGTTGCTGAGATACAACACCTTCAAGAACAGTAGCCAACTGACTTTTGACCTGATTTTGCTGTTCAGTTGGGAATGCATCTAAAATTCTATCGATTGCTTTAACTGCACCATTGGTATGAAGTGTGGACAAGACAAGATGACCTGTTTCAGCTGCAGTTAGGGCAATGGATATGGTATCCATATCTCTCATTTCACCTAACATAATCACATCAGGGTCTTCTCGAAGGGCAGATTTAAGGGCACCAGAAAAGGAAAGGGCGTCGCCACCGATTTCTTTTTGGGTAACCATACTCTTATTATGTCGATGTAAGTACTCAACAGGATCTTCAATTGTTGTAATATGGTAACGATGACGTTCATTAATCATTTTGATCATACTAGCAAGGGTTGTGGATTTACCACTACCTGTAGAACCAGTAATAAGAACGAGACCTTTGGTTTTCTCAAGAAATGTTTCAGCAACATCTGGTAGACCAAGGGCTTGTAGATCAGGTATATCTAGAGGAAGTGATCTTATAGCAAGTGCATAAGTACCTCTTTGTAGATAGAAGTTACATCTAAAACGCCCTAAGTCTCTTTTAGAGTAGGACATATCAACTGTTTTATTTTCTTGTAAACGTTGCATTTGAAGATCGTTTAAATACATATGTACAATCTGTCTCATTGCTTCTGGTTTGATAATTTCTGTGTTCTCAACTGCAACAAGTTTAGAATTAACGCGCATTAAAGGTTTGGTCCCTACACATAAGTGTAAGTCTGTGGCATTCTGTTTCATGGTTTCGATCAATAGCTGATCCATGAACTCAGTATAGTTTTCGTTCATTCCAGTCCCTCCGTGGCTGATTAGT